>Ga0210017_1000192_pt1 | contig 47942 bp, 49 predicted proteins | sample CryGeyCG2014_020_FD_183966 | JGI IMG/M metagenome (GOLD analysis project Ga0210017, IMG submission 183966) | Groundwater microbial communities from aquifer - Crystal Geyser CG08_land_8/20/14_0.20 (SPAdes) (version 2) | ecosystem: Environmental > Aquatic > Deep subsurface > Groundwater | place... | reverse complement strand
TCCCTCCCGCGGAGCATCCGCTCATACTCATCCGCCGGTATGATGACCGAGCGCACGGCCGCGTGGTCCGACACCAGATAAGTCTCAGAACCTGAGACGATCCTGAGGAACGATTTGCGCAGGTTAGTGGCGTTCTCAACACGCCCCGCTCTTTGAAAGATGATTTCAGACGGACGCTTTATTTTTTTTATTTTAGCTTTTTGCATTTTCCTGTACATTATAATGCAAAACCGCCGCGCGTGTCAAGCTGGTATCTGGGTATCTGGGGACGGTGCTTTACAATATGACATTAGGAAAGGAAATATCAAAGCCAATGTCATATTGTAAAGCACCGTCCCCTTTCACCTTTCAGGCGATGAGGAGCCGGCGGGGATCTTTTGAGGAGATGAGCTTTGTCTGTTCTTTGAGGAGCTTCTTCTCGTATGAAAGAGACAATTTGACAGGCACACCGGCGCTTTTTTTGAGCGCGGCGGCGGCTTTTTTGAATTCCGAATCCATTCTGAGAAAGTTGGCTTCCTGAAGAGCGCAGTAAAATATACCCCGCGGGTCTGAGAATTCCCTGAATATCTTTACGCACGAGGCGTTTATCTTAAGCGCTTCTTTTTTCCCACCGGAAAACCACAGCGTCTGAGCCAGCCCCCACATTGAGTAGGCCATGTTCCAGCGGTCATTGATCTTCTCGTATATGGAAACGGCCTTTTTATAAAGTTTTCGTGATTTTTTAAAATCTTCCTTCATCCTCGCGGCGCTTCCGAGGCCGCAGGAGGAGTAAGCTATGCCGAATTTCTCATTCGCGCGGGAGAAAATTCTGTTAGCGGAAAAATAGCAGTCCTTTGAAAGATCATAGTTGCCTAAAAGCCTCGCCGAGCCGCCGAGGCCGCAGAGCACATAGGCCTTCGCGGACATTTCTTTTGTCAGCGGCAGGGCTTTCTGAAAATAAAGAAAAGCTTTTTTAGGATTTCCTCCGTAGCGTTCTATGCCGCCGCGCGTCCAGTAAGCGAAGCCCAGCCCTTCCGCGTCTTTTTTCCGCTTATATTTATCCGCCGCCACGGATATTTTTTCCCGCGCGCTTTTGAAGTCGCAGAGCATCCTGTAGAGGATCGCCTCTTCGCAGAGACTGTCCGCATCGCCCGGAAGAGCCCTGAGACAGCGGAGAGCCTCCGCCGGCTTTCCCATCATGCGGTATATCCACACGAGAAGCTTGAGCGCCCTGTCATCTTTTTGCCTGTGCGCGAGGAGCGCCTTTTCAAGGGCCTTCCCGTAATCGCCGGAAAAAATAAATCTTTCGGCCTGTCCGCACAAATCGTTTTTCTTAACCGCCATATCGTTTACCACCTTTGATTTTCGCTTTTAATTTCTTATCATAACATTGAAGCGGCAGAAACGGAAATATAAAATGCGGAAAAAAGCCATAAAAAACAAAGCCCTGAGGCGCGATTCCCCGCGTGATGACAGCGTCCGGCCCGCCAGTGGACAGCAGCGTGACACAGGCCGTGACAAAGACAGGGACATAGCGCCCTGCTCGCCTCGCCGCTCCGGCAGCTTCGCGGAAACTCCCTCGCGCCCCGCCGCTGCGGCGCTTTCCTCATACGCGGCGGCGCTCGGCGTGATACTTATTTTCTTCGCCATGTTCTCGGTGAAACTCGTCATTTTCGACAGGGGCTGTAATATTGACGCGGGAGAATTCGGGCTCTTCAGGGTGGAGGAGGCCACACGCTACAGATACGCGAAACTTGTCTCCGAAGGCAAAAAAATACCCGACATAGACCATCGCATACAGCACCCCGAGGGACTCAATGTCAAAAAACATTTCACCACCCTTTCCCAGAGAGTGCTGGGCGGAAGCTACAGGATATTCCGTTTCAAGATGCCTTTCCACAAATTCGTCATCTATTTTATGTTTCTCTACTCCTCTCTTTCAGTTTTCGCTTTGTATAAAACATCGCGCCTCCTCGGAGGCGGCAGAATAATGTCACTGGCCGCCTGCGCCTTTTACGCGGGGAGTTTCGCATCCGGCTCCAGAACGATAGCCGGCGGCCTTGTTGAGGAGGATTTCGCCCTGCCCCTCATGTTTTTTGCGCTACTTTTTGTTCTGAAAGCTCTCCACAGCCGGAAACGCCTCTATCCCGCGGCCGCGGGCCTGCTTCTGGCGGGGGCTGTCAGCGCATGGCATGTGAGCCAGTTCTTTTATCTGATACTCACGGGCATACTGTGTTTTATCTACATCTGGCGTCCGGAAAAACGGGATACGATTTTTAATCTACTCGCTCCGGTCATCGCGATTCTCACGGTCTCCGGCATGATTGTTCCCGTGCTGAGAGGCGGCTATTTTCTGCTCTCTTTCAGCCAGCTTTTAGGCTACGCTTTTATCCTCACGCACCTGGCAGTCTTGAAGTGCCGCTTCTTCAGGAAAAATATCTTCACCGCGGGCGCCCTGCTTCTTCTGTTCGCGGGACTGCTTTACCTTATATCGCGGCCCATACTTAAAGAACACGCGAAAAATTACGGCCATGTTTACACGCTCATGCTGAATAAAATACGCTACCTCGGAAACAAGCCCACATTTGAGGCCGAGGTGAGGAAACTGCCCTTTGACACAAAAGTCCTCTGGCAGTCCTCTTTTGTCAGCCCCGGCGCGCAATTCACAAAGGAAATTTTTCTCATCGCTTTTATTTTCGCCCTGCCGGGATTGTTCGCCGGAGCCCTCAGAATAATAAAAGAAAAAGACAGCGGTGTTTTTATTTCACTCGCGCTGCTGGCGGGATTTTTCATTCTTTTTCTGCTCGTGAAACGGCTCTATGTCTTTGTTGTATATTTCCTCTGCGCGGTCATGCCCCTCGCGGGCTCGTTCCTGAAGAAAAGAAAATACTATTTCGCGGCCTGCGCTCTTTTTTTCGCCGGCTCGACCATGCAGTGGGAAACAGCCTACCCGAAACTGAAAAATGTGCCCCGGAGGATCAACAGCTACAAACAGGCTCTGATAAAACACATGAACGAAAATATTCCGCCCGGGAGCGTGCTTCTCTGCAACATAGGCATAGCCCCCGAAATCGTCCATAACTCCTCTTTCTCAACCGTGCTCCACAACCATTATGAGGAAAAAAATATACGCGATAAGACCGAGGCGTTTTATAAGAGTATGTACGCTTCCGAAAAAGAACTTTACGACTTCGCGAAACAATACGGCGCCGAATACCTGATATATCACTGGGAATTCCTCTTTGATAAATCCGTGAACTCCATGCGCTATCAGGTGGACGCGATGAATCTCTTCAAGAGCTGCGCCGCTTACAAACTGCATTTTGACGAAAAGAATCTGGAGCATTTCAGTCTCATATACCAGAACGACTATTACCGTTTGTTCAAAATACATCCGCGTGGTAAGCAAGCCCCGCCGGCGACGCTTGAATACGCGCCTTTTTTCAACAAACTTGTCTTTGAGCCTCAGAACAGGATACTCTACATGGACGGCATGCGCGAGAAAGGGCCTCTCTTTGACGACGACTACGCCCGGGCAAAAATGGACAGCGTCTGGGCTATGCCGCAGATGAAGAGCCGCGCGGATTCAGAGGCCGCGAAGGGCAATTTTCAGGAAGCCGAAAACATATACATGAAAATCCTGGAGACGGATCCCTATTACAGCAGAACGAGAATCATAATTAGCGATTTTTATATGCGCACGGGGCAGTTTTCAAAAGCCCTTCCGCACACCGGATGGCTTGTTCAGAATTATCCTTCTCCCCAGAGCTATTATTATCTGACGGAATCCCTGCGCGCAAGCGGTTACGAAAAAGAAGCGCGCGAGGCCGCTGAAGAGGCGCGAAGACTTTTCCCCGCATCGGGGATGGACGGTTCCCGATAGCGCGGATTAGGTTTCCTGATAAACTCAGGCTCTGTATGAGGATATTAGTTCTTTTATTGAATCCGCTATCGTCTCAAAATCGCCGGAGGCGATGAGGTCTTTGCTGAATATACTGCCGCCGAAAGCCGCGGCTGATGCGCCCGATGAAAAAAATTCCTTTATGTTGCCGGCGTTCACACCGCCGCAGGCCAGCAGTTCTATATCATTGAATGGGCCCTTGATCTCTTTGAAATAAGCGGGGCCGAAAAATTTCGCGGGAAAGACTTTCACCATTGACGCCCCGGCAAGCCACGCGCGATGTATCTCCTGAGGCGTCAGCGCCCCGGGAAACACGGGGATATTCCGTTTTACGCAAAGCGCGGCGACATCCTCAACCAGCGTAGGCATGACAATGAATTCCGCTCCGGCATCCAGAGCTTCATTAAGATCGCCCGCGCTCAGCACCGTTCCCGCTCCGAGCATGAGTTTTCCGCCGGATGTTTTTTTTATTATCTTCAGGACCCCGCCCGCGCCTTCGCTGTTCATCGTCACCTCCAGCGTTTTCAGTCCCGCGGAAATAACGCAATCGGCGAAGTCGGCGGCTCTGTCCGGAGGAAGCCCTCTGATGATTCCCATTAAAGGGAGTGCTTTGAATTTTTTTATGTCCAAGGCCGCGCTCAGTCCATATCAAGGTCCGCAAGGCTGTCGTAGAAGGCGCTGTAATTTTCCTTAGCGTCGCTGTTTCTCAAAGCCATGGCCGCCTTGGGATGCTGGTTCATCATCCCTGCGATGGCGTAAGGTATGATGTATCCCCATTCCATTTTATCCCTCAACGGAATAAATTCTTTTGATATCAGATCCAGCACGGGCCTGATATTGAATTTCGGATTTTTGAGAAAACCGATGAGAAGCTCAAGAGGGCAGTTGCCGGCGGCGCGGCCTATTCCGTAAACGGTGCCGTCAAGAAAATTGGCGTTGTGTATTATGGCCTCAATGGTGTTTCCGAAAGCGAGCTGCTGGTTGTTGTGGCCGTGGAATCCCACCTCTTTGCCTTTCAGATAAGTCTGGTATTTTTTAACAAGATATTCAACCTGCTCCTGGTAGAGAGCGCCGAAACTGTCCACAATATAAACGACTATCACCCTGCTCTCCGCCCCTATCTGGCGAAGGGCCTCATCCAGCTCCGGCCCCTGATCGCGCGAGATAGCCATGATGTTGATCGTGGTCTCGTAACCTTTATCCGCGAAAGTGTTGGCGAGAAAAATCGCCTTGTCCACGTCCTTGACATAGGTAGCCACCCTGATCATGTCCACCGGGCTTTCCGAGGCGGGCTTCACCTCTTCCATATCCACACGGCCCACATCAACCATCACGGATATTTTTGACTTTGACCCAATACCCGCCGTCACCCTTTTGATATCATCGTCGCTGCAGAATTTCCAGGGACCGTATTCCTTTGATGAAAAAAGCTTGCCGGAATTTTTATAACCCAGCTCTATATAATCAACACCCGCTTCCGAGAGAGATTTATACACAGCTCTCACAAAATCAAAACTGAAGGCGTGGTTGTTTATAAGCCCGCCGTCCCGTATCGTACAGTCAAAAACTTTTATCTCCGGTCTGAACATCTTTAACCTCCTAAAATACGCCGCTCTTATCCGGTTTTATACCAAAATTACGCCTTTTCTTCAAAAAAATTACCGCGCGTCTTTTGACTTAAAGCTGAAAAGCTTTGACAGTTTTGCGAAAAAACCTTTGCGGGCTTCCGGCGGCGAATTCAGGAGATCAAGCGTTCTCTGCGAGGTACGGACGGCCATAGTGCCCCGTATCCTGTTTTTGAGCTGGGGATTTTTTTCAACGATGGCGCTGAAATCATCTTTCAAAAGCACAAAGACTTCGGTTTTGATATCGGCGACTGCCGTCGCATTTCTCGGCTCGCCCGAAACAAGAGCGCTCTCGCCGAAATAACTGCCGGAATTCAGTTTAGCGATCAGCTTTTCGTCTTTACCGTCGCGGGAAGCCAGCACGGCGACGCTGCCTTTATATATGATATAGAAACAATCTCCGGGATCGCCCTGCCTGCAGATGACGCTTTTCCTGCCGAAAGTTTTTTAAAAAATACTTTTCGCCAACGAATCCATTTCGCCGAAGGTCAGCACCGACCGAAAGTTGATCTTCTTCAGCGTCTCATAAAGCCATTTCTGTTCTTGCGCGCTTAGCGGCTTCAAAAGTCCCTTCTCTCTGTCTTTATTATTCATGGCCGTGCAGTTTTTTACTCACTTGCCGCTTGGCGCGCTCGGAGACAGTGTCTGTTATTGAATACATGACCGGCACGACAAAAAGAGTGAGAACGGTGGACGCCGTAAGGCCGAATGCCACAGCAGTTCCGAGAGGGCCCCTCATCTCCGAGCCCTGCGAGGTCGTAAAGGCCATGGGGAGTACCCCCATTATCGTCGTCAGCGCCGTTATGAGTATGGGCCTGAGCCTCGCCGAGGCCGCCTGAATGATAGCATCGTGTTTTCCCAGGCCCTGTTCCCGCAGGCGGTTAATATAGTCAACAAGCACTATGCCGTTATTCACAACTATTCCCCCGAGAATTATAACGCCCATCATCACGGGCACTGAAAAAGACATCCCCATAACGATGAGCCCCATTATCACCCCGATGATGGACAACGGGATGGAGAACATTATCACAAAGGGCTGCGTCAGAGATTCAAACTGCGCCGCCATTATCATGTATATCAGTATAGCGGCCGCGAGAAACGCCAGCAGCAGGTCCGTCATGGTCTCCGCCATCTGCTTATAGGTACCGCCGTATTCCAGGAAATAACCCTTGGCCATGGGAAAATCAGCCAGACGGTCTTTTATATCAGCGACAACCTGGCCTATAGAACGGTTGGCGACATTGGCCCCGATGGTGATTTTTCTCAGACGGTTTTCCCTGTCTATCTTGAGAGGTCCGACGCCTTCCGTTAATTGCGCTACATCTTTAAGATATACGGTCTCTCCGGATTGAGAAGGCATTGTTATCTTAGCTATATCCGCGGGACTCCTGCGGTCCTCCTCGCTGAATCTTATCCTCACATCCGTCTCTTCGCCGTAGGCCCTGTATTTGGTGGCGACCCTTCCCGAAAGCGCGGCCTGCGCCGCGCGTCCTATCTGAGCGACCCTCAGGCCGAAATGCGCCGCCCGGTCTCGGTCCACGCGAACCTGTATTTCGGGCTTGCCTTCTTTAAGCGAGACTGTCACATCCCTCAGGCCCGGCACATCGCTGATTCTTCGGGCAATCGCTTTGGCGTATCTCTCCATCTCATCCAGATCCCGGCCAAAGAGCTTGAGTTCAACGGGTGTCTGCGACATACTGCCGGACATCTGGCTTCCCATGTCCAAAAATTTATATGTCACGCCCTCAACCGGCGGAAACTTTTTTCTCAGCTCATCGGATATCTCAAACGCCTTCCTTTTCCTTTTTTCCAGATCCACCATGCGCGACATTATCATACCTTCGTTCACATCCGCGGGCATGCTCCCCATGGCCGCGTCTGTATCACCGTAAGAACTGTGGCCTATCATCGTCAGCACATACATCTTTTCCGGCACATTCATAAAATCTTCACTGATCTGCTCAACGACCCTGCCGGTTTCTTCCAGGTCAGTTCCCACAGGGAAAGAGGCCATCATCATCACTATCGGCGTGTCGGTCTGGGGCATAAACTCAAGCCCCGTTATCATAAGGCCGAAAAGGCTCAGCAGAAAAACTCCGAGGGCTGAAAATATAACCAGCTTTTTTCTCTTCAGCGCGAGAGTCAGCAGAGCGATATAGCGCTGTTTGAATTTTTCAAATTTTCTTTTTTCCAGTTCGGCGGCTTCTATCTTTTTTCTTTTTTTGAAAAGAACGGACGCCACCATCGGCACTACGGTGAGCGCCACCAGCAGAGATGACAGAAGCCCTGTGCAGACCGTCATAGCCAGCGGCCTTGATATCTGTCCCGCAAAACCTTTTGACAGCACCATGGGCAGAAAAACCGCTATCGTCGTCAGGGTTGAGGTGGTGATGGCCATCCCCACCTCCGACGCTCCCTCCGCGGCGGCGCGCGGCCTTTCCTCTCCGGCCTCAAGCCTTCTAAAAATATTTTCTATTACCACCACCGCGTTATCCACGAGCATTCCCACAACAAGGGCAAAACCGGCGAGGGTGAAAATATTGAATGTGTAGCCCATCAGATAAAGGCCGATGAATGTCGTTATTATGGACACGGGTATGGCCAGGAAGATGCCGAAAGTGGGGCGCCAGTTCCTGAGAAAAGCGTAAAGAAAAAAAACAGCCAGCACCCCGCCCACCAAAGCGTTCACCAGAGTGTTTCTCAGTATTTTTTTTATTATGTGCGACTGGTCCATCACGGGAAAAAATCCTATGTCCCCCGGAAGGGTCGGCTTCATTTCCTCCAGCGCCTTTTTGACGCGGTCCGCCGTCAGCACGGTGTTGGCTCCGGACTGCTTGGAGATCATCATCAGAACCGCTTCTTTCCCGTTGAGCTTTGTTATGTCACGCTGCTCTTTATATGAATCCCTGACCTCGGCGAGGTCTTTGAGATAGACAGGCACCGCGCCCGTCTTCCTTATTATGGTGTTTTCAAGGTCTGAAAGTTTTTTGTACTCTCCGAGCGTCCTAACAAAAAATTCCGTGTATTTTTCGGTCAGCTGTCCCGCCGAAACATTTATGTTATCCGCGGCCAGAGCGGCGGCTATCTCATCCATGGATATACCGTAAGCGTTGAGTTTAAACCTGTTGATGAGCACATTTATCTCGCGCGCCCGGCCTCCGAAGACCATGGCGCTTGCCACGCCGTCAAGGCGCTCCAGCTTCGGCACCACGCTGTCCTTGATATATTCCCTCAGCTCCATCGTGTTATTGAGGCCGATAATGCCGAAGAAGACAACCGGCATCTGCGACATGTCAAATTTCAGCACCGCGGGGCTGTCGGCGTCGCTGGGAATCATCATCCTCATCATGTCTATGCTTTCGCGCGCGTCCTGGGCCGCGAAATCCAGATTGGTGCCCCACTCAAACTCTATCATCACAACAGAAGAGCCCTCAAGCGATGTTGAATATATGTTCTTCATCCCTTTCAGCGAGCCGCAGGCCTCTTCTATGGGTTTTGTTATGAGCGTTTCTATGTCTTCCGGCGCCACGCCCTCATATCTTGTCACGACGCTGATCATCGGAAATTCCATGTCGGGCATCAGATCCAGGCCGAGACCGAAAAATGACACAACCCCGCCCAGCACTATAATGAGCATGAGCATCGTTATGGTCACGCGCCTTTTTACCGAAAATTCAGGTATGGTCATATTATTTCTCTATGACAATCACTTTTGTGCCGTCGGCAAGGCCGTAATTTCCTTCAAGTATCACGGCTTCTCCCTCCGTCAGGCCGTCGCGTATCTCAATTAAATCCTCGTCCGAGATGCCCGTGAGCACTTGCTTTGAATGCGCGCGGCCGTCCTTCACGACGCTCACGAACTGTTTGTCTTCTTCCGAACGCAGCGCCTTTTTAGGCAGCGTTAAAATTCCGGCGCGGCGGCCCGTCACTATCTCAACCCTCGCGAAAGTGCCGGGCTTGAGGAGATGACCGGCATTGGGAACCGTCACCTCGGCTTTTATCTTCCTCGTGAGCGGATTCGCCGCAGGGGCCACAAGAGTGACAGTCCCTTCAAAGCGGCGACCCGGATAAGCGTCCGTGTATGCCCTCGCTTTCTGCCCCTCCCTTACCTTTACAGAATCTTCCGCGCTCAGGTAAACGGTTATTTTCACCCTGTCCATGTCGGCAACCACCGCCACGGGTTCGCCGGGAGCGGGGAAAACAGCATCGCCCAAATCCGGATAGAACATTGTCAGTATGCCTTTGATGGGGGAGACGACTTCCGCGCGGCTGAAATCAAGAGCTGTCTCGTCCCTGTCTATCAGCGCTATCACTTCCTTCGCCCGCACGCGGTCGCCTTCTCTTTTTCTTTTTTCAATGAGCTTGCCCGTGACCTTTGAGAAAACTTTCACTTCCTTCTCGCCGTGAATATCTCCCGTGAGGGACAAAGTTTCCTCTATGCTGCCCCGGGAAACGGCGCTCATCTTCACCCGTGTGTGGGGCTCCGGCTCTTCGGCCTTTTTCCCGCTCCCGCAGGATGTCAGAGGCAAAATCATCAGGCCCGCAAAAAGCAAAAGAATGTTATTTTTCATTTTTATCCCCCGTTCTCCTCCGCAGATATTATTCATCGCAGCGCCCCGTCGCTTTTTTCAACTCAGCGTCGGCGATGTTCCAGTCAAAGAGCGCCGTGTAATACTGCAGCTGCGCCTGTGTGAAAGCAAGCTGTGTGTCCCTCAATTCCAGATCCGAAACGAGCCCCCCGCCGTAGCGTTTCTCCACAATGGCGAGATTCTCTTTCGCCGCTTTCACATTTTCTTCCTGCGCCCGTATTCTCTCCGCGGCGTTCTGCCTGTTAAGAAAGGCCCGCTCAACTTCCAGCTTGATGCTGTTCCTCAAAAGGCTCTCGCTCATCTGTGACTGTCTAAAGCGGGATTTTGCGGCTTTTATTTCACCGAAACTTGAAAAACCGCTGAAGAGCGGAAATGTCAGGGAACAGGAAACATTCCACGAGCTGTCCCACTCATCAATAAAATTATAGGGTTTCGCGTATTCATAGTTTCCTACCAGGGCAAGACTCGGCATGTGTCCGGCTCGCGCGAGTTTCACAAAACTCTCTCCCATTTTGGTCCGCAGGCCGGCGCTCAAAAGCTCGGGCCGGGAGCGAAAGGCCGTTTCAACATATTCATCAAGCTCGCGGCCGCTGTCCGGAGAGGCGGAAAGCTCCCCGGATATCTCCATGTCCGCCGTCGCGGGGTCATTGATGATGCTTATTAGGGATTTTTTAGCGAGCCTCAGCTCGTTTTCGGCTTTGATCAGATTCGTCCTGCTGTTTACCGTCTGCACCTTCACGCGCGAGACATCAAGGCCCGACACTTTGCCCTCGCTGTAAAGCGCCCGCGTCACCTCATAATGCCTTTCCATAACTGAAAGAGACTCGGCGGCGATATTTTTCAAATGACGCGCAAGCAGAACAGAATAAAAAGCCGTCTTCACATTAAAACATAATTCATTGCGCGCCTGACGGTAGCTTTCTCCCGCTATGTCTTCGCCGTAACGGGCCTGCCTGTAAGTCTGCGATATCCTGCCCCAGGTGAAAAGCGGCTGGATCATTGCCAATTTCCCTGAATAATTATCCTCACTGCCCATTTCAAAACCTAAGATTGACGGGACTTCGGGGAGTTTGGTGTACACGCCTTGCAACCTGATGTCCGGCATGAAAGCCCCGCGCGCCTGCCGCTTCAGGCCCGAAGCGGCTATCACAGCCTCCGAGGCTATCTTTATCATCTCGCTCTCGCGCAAGGCGATATCAAGACAGTCTTTAAGGCTTAGCGCCGGAGCGGCATTGCCGGATCCCCGCGCTTTGACAGCGGATGACATAGTGAAAAACAGCGCGGCGAACAGCGCGAACATCCCGGCCCGGCGCGTCACGCTCCCACCCCGTTCAAAAATATTTTCATCACCTTGTCGGTGTTGCCGACTATCGGCCTTTTTGAAAGTTCGTGTATCCTCATCCCCGCGTAAGCGTGTATTATTTGTATCAGCAGCACCGCGCCTTCCACCGGCGGCATTTTTTCTATCTTTTTTTCGCCGATAGCTTCACTGACCGCCCCGGCAATTGTATCCACGATGGCAAAATAACGCTTTAAGATCATTTTTTTCTTCGTCCGGTCCAGGAGATTTCCCATGGCGGATGTTTCCATCCCGAGAGTCCTGAACAGCCTGTGGTTTTTTTCATAAAAATTCAGATCGGCTTTTACAAAGGCCCTCAGTCTCGCGATTGCGCCGCCATCGGAGGCCATTGCCGATTTCACCATGGCCTCGCCCTCTTTTAAAAAATCTTCCACGAGGGCGCTCAGCATATCCTCTTTTGTCTTGAAATACAGATAGAGCGTGCCCTTTGCTATGCCCGCCTTTTTCGCGATGGCTTCGGCGGTTATTTTCCGGACGCCCTTCTCAATGATAACTTCTTTCAGGGCGTCTATGATTATCCTGCTCTTCGGCATCTGCTCCCCTTCGCCGGCCTATTTACAATAATGACTGACCGGTCAGTCATTATTGTAAATGAAATAAAAAAAATTGTCAACACAGGTTGTCCGTCTTTGCTTTTGGACTGTTTTCCGCTGAAGTAAATTATGGTACTTGCTTTTTCACATATTCAAGAAGTCTTTCGCAGTCTCTTAAGATTTTTTCCGCTTCAGATTTATAAACCAATCTTTCTTCATACTCAGCGATATTTTTAATACGCAGAATTCTTAAAATTCTATTTGCATTTGCGTTTATTTCCTCATCCCCCGCTTTGATTGTTTTAAAGGGACCTACCGCGTCATTATGATTTTCTCCCGAATGACGCTTACCTAAGAAATATACGCACATGGTATCGCAAGCGGCGATACAGGAATGAATAGCATTGATAGCGGCCGCATTCCATTCTTGCACCGTAAACGAATTCTTTGACGCATGGAAACATTCTTCAGCTTTCTTAAAAAAATTGGTATATAACGATTTCGTGACATCTCTGCTGTTGAACTTTGGAGCCATAATCTATCCTTGTTTTTCCGGGAAAATTTGAATTCCGTTATCAATTTCTGAAATAATCCGTAAATTCTTTTTTTGTTTTATTTCCCGGACGGTTAAGATGTACGGCGCCAGTCTGTTGCCGTATGTATCAAAACACACATCGGATAATTTCTCTATTGAAGATTCAATTTTTTCTTTGCTTTGTCTGTCCTTAACCAAAATGAAAATATCTATATCGCTATTTGCCTTTTCTGTTCCTTTTGCCACCGAACCGAATAGCACCACGCGTTTGACCAGTTTCTCAGGGAGTTCTTTTAAGAGCGTTTTCTTTAAACCCTCTATTGGTTCTTTGATATCCAACACCCCTTTAATCAATTCTGACAGCGCCTTATAGGCGTGGCTTTTTTGATTCACTTTCCACAAGTGAGCTTTCCCGACAGTAATAAAATTAACAAAATTCAAATCAGCGAGTTCCCGCATGGTTCTATTTATGCTCATATGGGAAACTTTCAAAACAGAGGCTATCTCCCTTTCACTCATAGAAGCTTCATGCGTGAGTAAAAATTCTATAATTTTTATCCTCACCCTGGAATTTAACACATTTAATAACGATATATGGAATTCCATACCCCGCCTCCTTGTCACATATATGTTACAAGTGTAACATATTTAGGGGCTGTGTCAATTGTTGTGTAGGCGCAAAATGATAATGTCCTATTTGAGCAAAGTAAAAATGTTCCCTTTTGTAATGATCAAAATCCATGTCAAACGTCTTTGCGCTTCCTCTGTGATGCTTTTCATGCCCGCCAACTGTTTTATCGCTCTTTTCGGATATAGGTTAAACGCTGACACACCACGGGAATTATACTTGTTTTTGTCATTGCTCATAGTAAAGACACTTCCTTTCGGATTATACCAGGTGTTGTACTATGTGTCTGAACCTAAACAAGCGCGGTTTTCTCACTGCCCCTGATCAGATGCGCGTTGTGGCTTGTCCCGTCGGGCAGAGGTATGAGCGAATCAAAAAGCCTTCTGTCCCAGTCAACCGCGCCCACCCAGTAAACGCCGTCAACAATTTTTCTCGCATTCATTTTACAGCCCCCCTATACCGCCGTTCCGGCCGCGCTCAAAACAAGAGCAGGCCGGCGATTGAGAAATAAATCAGCAACCCCGTTATATCTATGAGCGTTGTCAAAAGGGAACCGCATATAATCGCGGGATCCTTTTTCAGCTTGGTGAGTAAAACAGGCAGAAGACTGCCCACCAGATTGGCCCAGACCGCGATCAAAATAATGGTGAGGCCAACGACAAGGCCGAGCCGGAAATCACCCTTCCAGATGTATCCCCACGAACCTATGGCAAAGCCGAGCGTCAGACCCAGCAGACTGCCTATGGTCAATTCTTTTTTAACAACGCTGAACCATTTGGCGGTGGTCAGTTCACCCAGGGCCAACGCCCGGACAATGAGAACCGAGGCCTGATTGCCTATATTCCCGCCCGCATCAATCAGAACAGGTATAAAGGCGGCGAGCGCGACAACTTTCAGAAGCGTCTCTTCAAAACGGGTAATGACGGCGGAAGACAAAAAGCCGGCAACCAGCAGCAGTAATAACCAGACAATCCTCTTCTTGTAAAGAACAAGGGCTGAAGCGGCAGTATAACTCATATCAAGAGGCACGACACCGCCAGCCTTGTGCACATCTTCCGTGACCTCTTCCTCAAAAACATCAAGCACATCATCAACCGTCACTATGCCCAGAAGGACATTTTCGGAATCAACGACGGGAAGCGCGTAAAGATTATATTTCTTGATCTTTTTAACGGCGATCTCCTGGTCATCAAAGGGCGAGAGCGCTATGAAGTTTCTGTCCATAAGACTCAAGATATCATTTGAGAAATCGGCGAGAATCAATTTTCTGAGAGAAATATCGTCTAAAAGATGCCAGTTTGCGTCAATCACATACACCCTGTTAACGGTTTCCGCGTCATGGCCGAATTTCCTTATGTGCTCCAGCGCCTCCCGCACCGTCCACTCCGGACGGATGGCGACATAGTCCGGCGTCATGAGCCGTCCAACGCTGTCTTCGGGATAACCCAGGAGTTTCAGCGTCTCTTTTCTCTCTTCCGGCGGCAGGAAATTTATAAGTTTTTTGGTGATTCTCCCCGGAAGCTCCTCCAGGAGCTCCGTTCTGTCGTCGGGAGATAACTCCACGACGAGCTCCCTTATCACCTCATCGCCCATCCTTTTAAGGAAGGCCTCCTGTTTGTCAGGGTACAGTTCGGCAAAGGTCTCCGCCTTCAGCTGTTTCGGAAGAAGCATGAAAAGAACAACCGCTTCCTTGTCATCAAGATTTTTCAGAAGATCAGCGATATCGGCTTCGGGCCATTCAATAAGAATTTCCTTGAGCGAATGCCAGGCTTTCTCCGCGATCATTTCCCGTATTTCAGGTTTTAAGAGTTCTTTCAGCATGAGGAAATTAAATCAAAAAAAGGCTTCGATGTAAACCGAAAATATCGCGGCTGAATGCCATTTCCGCCTTGCATGCGGATATTATGTCCCAAACGGCGGCCGGACCTAAGCGAAAATCTCCGTGTCGCAGGGGAATCCGCCGGAGCGTTGTTTCGCGGTGGAATTATATTGATAAATCAGCCAAATTCCTGCTGATAAAATTGTTTATGATTTCCATATATTGTTTCTTGTCTTCGGCAGGGCTGGCGGCGATGCGCATGGTAAAATCATAAAACGAATTGATTTCAACTTTCAGCCACTTGGCGTTTTTATAAAGAAATACGAGGAGGACTGTCATGGCTATCCTTTTATTCCCGTTTTGAAACGGATGATTTTTGACCATCAGATAAAAAAGTATGGCGGCTTTATCGATCAAACCCTTGTACAATAACTTCTTTGAAAAAGTTTGAAACGGCACCAGCAGACAACTTTCCAGAACATTCGCGTACCTGGAATTGAATTCCGGTATCGGCTCATCGTATTCAAGTTTTTCTTTTGCCAGCTTGTGCGCTATGAACTCAACTTCCTTAAGCGTTATTCTTTTAATTCTTGTCACCGCTTCTTCCCAGTTTGCTCAGCACTTCCCCATACTCCGCCACGGTTTTGTCCACCGCCGCGGCTATATTCTTTTTTTCCTCATCGGTCAAATCCCCGCCAGTCACATCATCGGTTTCAATGGCGTAATTGCGGCCTGCCTTGACCGCCTTGATTTCACCTTTTTTGATTTTATTAAAAACCGCGACACGGCTTATACCCAGCAGCGCGGCCGCCTGGGTGGTGGATAAAAGTTTTTTATTGCTCATAATCACTCTCCTTTTGCTTAACCTATGTTAACTACTTGTCAATATCTTAACAAGTGTTAAGTATGCTGTCAATCTTAACAAGTGTTACGAATGTCTGATAAGTCCGTACGGCCGGCGCCGGAGCGCCGAATCCTGATTGTTTCTATAAGTCGCTGTCCAGTATCGCCATCGCGGAGCCGGGATTCGTGAAACCCTGCGCCCTCATCATCCCTTCAACCGCCGCCTCAACCCAGCCCGGATTGTTTTTCGCCCTGCGGTATAAGCGTGGCTTTGAGACAGGGCTGATCGCCACTCCGAGGATAACGATGGGTTTTTGTTCGTCTTTTTCAGTTTTCTTTTTCATTTTTTTTCTCCCTGCTCCGATGCGCCGCCGGTATCGGATATCATAGCTTCCAGAAAACCGGTGATTTCCCCGCCGATTTTCTTCTCCGTTAAAATGCCTATCCATTTTTTAACTTTAGCGGGATTGAATTCAACCGTCCTTCTGACGCTTCCGCCTTTATTTATCAATTTCTCCGCCAGCCTCAGCTTGATCAGTTCCGTGGGCTTTCTGTTTTCTTTTTCCGCGCATTCCGCCAGTTTCCTGTAGGTGAATATTGATATGTTTTTTTTGATTTCTTTTGACTCCAGCTTCCTCAGTTTTTCAAACAGCGCTTTTTCTCCGTCGTTAAAAGCGATGCAGACATTCTTCGCCCGCCGTTTCCCGGCCCCGTCTATCACCGGAAAATAAACCGACAGATAATTTCTCCCCTCATTTTTCTTTCCGCCTTTTCTCATTTTAACACCTCCTTTGTTTTATTGGTTGAGTATATCACTTTGTGATATGTTTGTCAAGCGCCGGTCAAAACCGCCGCCATAGTTTTTTGTAAATTCTTTTGTTTCTTCAATACAGCGGATGCCGCTCAGCCGCCCGCCCTATTATTTTTAGTCCCGATAATTCAGATGTCTTTTGTTGAGATAAAACTGCTGCTTCCCGTATGATGTAGCGTCGCGAATTTGCCGACAGGCCTTATCAGATCATTTTTCAGGGCCGCGCTCAGAACTTCAGCCCTGACGATATCCCCTATGACGAGTTTCGTTTCACACTGGGTGAAGATTTTATTGACCCTGCATTCGGCAAAACCGAGCACCCCGGCCGGCACTGCGCAATCAATGACCTGACCTTTAAAATACTCAAAATCAAATTCTTCCAGTTTATTGACTTTTTTACCGCTGACAGAGCCCAGCTCCTGTACCAGCTTCAGCTGTGACACCACCGGCACCGATATTATGAATTCCTTATTGGCTCTTATGTTTTTAAATGTCTTATGCCCCTCATACACAGCAACCATCAACTGCGCGGGTTCATCATTAACCGGACAGTTCCACATTACCGGAGCTATATCATACTCCCCTCTGCCGGAGCGGGTGGAAACGAGGGCAAGTGGCCCGTGATTTAAAAGCCTGTAGGCCGAATCAGTGTCCATTTTTTTATAAAGCATTATTCCTCCTGCTTTATTTTAGCAATTATCCCCGTGACAATAAAACCCGAAACTCGTAAAAGTATGTGCCGATTCACCTTGTCAAACTATAGACCTATCGACACACGACCGAATTAAATGGCTGCCGGGGGAGGACTCGAACCTCCAACGCCCAGATTCAGAGTCTGGTGTCCTACCAATTGAACGACCCGGCAATATATCCGAATTGCCTACTATTATAATCATTTTGACGACCATGTCAAAACAAGTGTTTTATCTCTGCCTCTTCAATCACAGTTTTGCAACAGCTTACAGCAATTTACACGGTTGATATTTGCCTGTTTTTGGGATACAATAATACGAGAGATGCAAAAATATCTTATTTTAAGCATTTGCGTATTCGCGGCAGGATGCTCGCCGTCTATCCGGAGAAGTTATATCATAAACAATAATACCAACGCTGTGCGAACAGCAATAGCCTCCGGGGCAGATATTAATGCCACAACCTCGCTCAGCGGTTATGGAAGTTCTGCCTCTAACGGCCCTCTCCTGATTTTCGCGGCTAAGATGGGGACTCACGACATAGCAAAATTATTAATAGCGGCCGGAGCTGACGTCAATGCCCAGGGAGAAAACGGAGAAACGGCTTTGTTAGAAGCTTTGAAAAGAGGGGACTGGTTGATAGCAAACTTGCTGATGGAAAACGGCGCGGATATTAAAATACCTAATTCCGAAGGCGAAACAGCTCTGACAATAGCCGCAAAACATAATTCCATCAATCTGATAGACCGCTTGCTCGCGGAAGGTTCAAAAATTAATGCGACCAATAAGGCGGGAATGACGGCTTTAATGGTGGCCGCCTCTAAAAATTATACCGATTTGGCCAAGCTGTTGATTAACAGAGGCGCGGATGTAAACTTGAAAGACAATAATAACAACACCGCTCTAACAATGGCCGCGGAAAATAACAACGCTCCGCTTGCGAAAATATTAATCGAGCACGGGGCTTTTACTCATATTAAAAACAGCCACGGATACAGCGCGCTGGATATAGCCGAAAATAAAAATTATCCCGATGTGGTCAAAGCTCTCCTGAATACACCGACGAGAAACAGGATAAAATATGGCGCTGATCCAAAGAAAAAAAATATCGCGGTGGCTAATTTTGAGAGTCACCCGCCCCTCTCCGCATCGGACGCCAGCTTTATAACCACTTTCTTTCAGAGGGCCCTTATCAACACCAGAGTTTTCAATGTGCTCGACAGGAATAACATGGATAAGACACTGGCTGAACAGGGTTTTCAGCAGTTGGGCTGCACAACAGCTGATTGCGCCGTTCAAATGGGCAAACTTTTGAATGTACAGTTGATCATCGTTGGCACTTGCGGCCAACTATTTTCAAGATACATTTTAGCCGTGGATATAATCGATGTGGAAACAGGCCAAATTATCGGCTCATTTAAAGAAGACAGCGCTACCTCATCCGGAATTGAGAAAATGGTGTTCAAATTAGCGGATGAAGTAAAAAATGTGATATACTGATCTCCTACGGCGGTGAAAGCTCAGTATTTTTCCCAGTGAAGGACTTCTTTGAGCGCTTTTTTGGGGGTCTCGGTGAAGCCGTCTTTGGGATAGCCCACGCAGACGAGGCTCACAAGTTTGTGATCCGCGGGCGCGCCGAGCGCCTGAAGTATATCGGCGCAATACGGTTTTCTGTCGCCGGCAACCCACACGGTGCCGAGGCCAAGGTCGCGGGCCATGACAAGAATATTTTCTGTCGCCGCGGAGCCGTCTTCAAGATAATATTTCACGGGCTCGCTTATCACGGCTATGACAGCGGGGCTTTCCGCCATATAAGGCCCGTTCTTCGGGGCGATTGAGGCGAGTTCTTTTCTCGTGGCCTCATCTGTCACCACGATAAACGAAACCGGCTGGACATTGTTTGCCGTAGCCGCACGGGCTCCCGCTTCCACAATTTTTTCCAGATCTTCTTTTGACACATTCCTGTCAGAATACTTTCTTACACTCACTCTTTTTTTGATCGCGTCGTAGGTTTCCATAAAAATCCCCCTATTTGTTGACTGAAATAAGCTCCACCGTGAAGACCAGCGTCGCGTTCGGGCCTATTGCGCCGCCGGCTCCCCTCTCGCCGTAAGCAAGTTCGGAGGGAATATAAAATTCGTATTTGGCGCCCTCTTTCATAAGCTGAAGGCCTTCTGTCCAGCCGCGTATCACGCCGTTCAGAGGGAATGTCGCGGGCTCGCCCCTCTTGTATGAGCTGTCAAACTCTGTGCCGTCTATAAGGGTGCCGCTGTAATGCACCGTCACGCTGTCAGTCGCCTTCGGGCTCGCTCCTTTGCCCTCCTTGATAACCTTGTACTGAAGGCCGCTGGCTGTTGTTTTGACGCCCTGCTTTTTCGCGTTCGCCTGCAGGAATTCATCGCCGGCCTTCCTGTTGTCAGCTCCGGCGGTGCCGGCCTGTTCCGCATGTTTTTTCTGCAGTTCTTCGGTCAGGGCTGTCATGACTTCGCGGCGCTCTTCAAATGTCAGACGGGGCTCGGCTCCCGCAAGAGCGTCCTTGATGCCCTCTTTCATGAACGCGAGATCCGCGTCTATGCCCTGACCCTTCAAGTTGCTCCCGATATCCCAACCTATGCTGTAGCCGACTTTCTCTTTTTGTGTTTCCATGTTTTTTTTCGCGCAGCCGAAAGCTGGAAGCATCACCAGACAAAAACCTATACAGCCCGCGTAAAACCTGACTTTACTTTTCATGCACGCCCCCTCTTTTCTCATTGTCCCAAACGCCAAATTTACCAATTGCTTTTTCCGACAGGCCGCCTGACGGTCGGCAAACACTGTCTTTTTCATTGTATTATAAGTTGAGAAAAATTGCCAGAAAAACCGTGGAATAATCCCGCTATCGTTTACGCTTTCCGGATAAGCGCCCGGACAGCATCCAGCACTTCAGCGGGGCTGATGTCCCTCATACAGCTGTGATGGCCTCGGGGGCAAGCCATGGGGCCGTGGATGTTGCAGGGCCGGCAGACTAAAGTCTTCTGGAGAATAATACTGTTCTGATTGAAAGGCCCGAAACCGAAAGCGGGTATTGTCGGACCGAAAATAGCCACGGTCTTCACGCCAAATGCTGAAGCAAAATGAAGAGGAGCGGAATCTCCCGTTATAAGCAGATCCGCGTTCTTTATGAGAGATGCCAGTTCAAGAAAATCCGTCCCGCCCACAAAATCCCTCACTTCGCCTTTAACCGCTTTTTTGATCTCCTGCCAGCCCTCAAGATCTTCGGGCGCGCCGGCGGCGGCGATTCTGAAATCTCCGGAGAGAATATCTATCAGATTCACCCAGTATTCAGCGGGCCATCGCTTTGCGCCCCAGTTTGAAAAAGGGCTTATAACAGCAAGCGGCTTTTCTGTTGGCTTTCCGAATTCGGCCGCCTCAAAATCCTCGTCAAAGGGTATGTTCCAGTTCCCGTCCCAGATGTCAAAGCCCGCGGCGCGGGCGAGGCCGAGATTTCTTTCTATCTCGTGAGGCCCCCCCTCATATCTCACCTTTTGGGTGAAGAAAAAACTCCCCGGCGAAATACCAAAACCTATTCTTTTTTTTATTCCGGCAAGCCGGGCCATAAGAGCGCTCCGGAAAGACCTGTGTATAACAAGAGCGAGGTCATATTTTTCCTTTCTGAGGCCGGCGCAGAAAGAAAGGAAATGCAGGGGGCCGCGGTTCCGGCCTTTCTTATCGTCCTCAATCACTCTGGAAACAGCGGGATGTTTTTGGACGAATTTTTTATAGGCCGGAAGAGTCAGAAAATGTATCTCACTTTCCGGAAAACTCTGCTTAACGGCCTCGGCAAGCGGAAGCGCCAGTATCACATCTCCTATAAAAGCCGACTGCATTATCAGGATTTTCATTTAAGCGCGTCCTCCACAGCAAGCGTGAGCTCTTTCGCGCTGATGGACTCCATGCACACCCTGTCGCCCCTTGAGCAGTCTTTGCCGCCGTGCAGATGACAGGGGCGGCAGGGAACATCCGCCTGCATTATCTTCGCCCCCGGCGGAGCGAAACCGAAATCCGTGACGGTCGGGCCGAAAAACACTATGAGGGGTTTTCCGAGAGCCGAGGCGGCGTGCGCGGCTCCGGAATCCATGCTTATGACGCAGTTTGAAGCGTCCATGACAGCGAAGAACATCCGGAGACTCAGACGACCGGCGAGATTTTTTACAAAATTCACATGATACCTGTTCGTTGGCATAAGCTTCTGCGCGCGGTCGTAATCATCGCCCGTCAGTATAAAATAGCGGCCGGGTTTGGCCGCGGCCTCAAAAAATTCCGGAAATCGGCCCCATTCTTTAAGCGGCCATTTCGCCTGAGGCGCCACGCAAATGATCTCATCCGACGGGCGAATTCCCTGGCTCAGAATAATGCGGCGGGCCCGGTCTTTTTCCTTCGCGCTCAGGAAAAGTGAGGCCTTATCCGTGTGTATTTTCATTTTATCTCCGGCAAGAACATCAAGATATCTGCTGACAGCTCCTGGGATCACGGCGCTCCGCCCTTTTAAGAGCTTCTTTCGCTCCTTCCTGTGGGTTTTCACTCTCCTCGCGCGCAAAGGAAAAAACGCGCTCAGGGCGCGGCTCCGCAGAGACGAATGAAGGTCGTAAATCCTCTCGGGATTTATTTCCCGCATGAGGCGGGTTAAAGAAAAAAGGCTGTGATCTTCAAGCGCTATCACCCTGTCCACGAAAGGGTTTTCTTCAAAAACGGGAGCGTAGGCGCGTTTCGTGAAAAAATATATGAAACTTCCGGGATGATTGAGTTTGATATTCTCGCAGACCGGCGTCGTGAGTATCACATCACCCAGCGAACTGAACCTTATGACGGCAAAATTCATACCGTCTCACTTGCCTTCCGAAATATAGCGGCTGAGCCTCTCCATCTTATCGGGATTGCCGAGCACGAGTATTTTGTCATTCGCTTCCAGCAATGTGCCTGCGTCGGGGTTATAAATGAATCTGCCTGTGGACGCTTTCCTGATAGCTATTACAACCAGTCCCGTGTTTTTACTGATCTGGCTTTTGGCGAGCGTGTAATTGATAAACGGGGATTTTTCGGGCATATCCATCTCCTCTATTCTCCATTCACCCTCATTCTCCTTGAGCATTATGTCAAGGAAGGAGACAACATTCGGCCTGAGAGCCGTCGAGGCCATCCGCAGACCGCCTATCTTCTGGGGCGAGACAACAGCGTCGGCGCCCGCCCTTTTCAGCTTCGCTTCGGCCTCTTCCTCCACGGCTTCCGCGACAACCTTGATTCTGGGGTTGAGGCTCTTGGCCGATATCACAACATACATGTTGGTGGCGTCACTGCTCAGGCAGGAGAGTATCGTCTTGGCTTTCTCAACGCCCGCCTCTATGAGCACATCATCCTGGGAAGCGTCGCCGATGATATATCTGAGATCGGGCAGCGTCTTTTTAATCCTTTCAAGATTTTTCTCGTCCTTTTCTATGACGACGAAGTGCTGTCTTGTCTGGTAGAACTCTCCCACGATCGCCTCGCCCACGGGCGAAAGGCCGCATATTATGTGATGCCCCCTCATGTTTTTTATAGCCTCAGTCATTTTCTGCCTCCTTAAAATATTTCCCACTTCTCCCTGCAGTATCAGGGATGTAAAAAGTCCGGCCAGGCCGGCCACGAGCGAAAAACCGAAAAGTATCAGCACCATCGTGAATATCTTTCCGGCGGGGCTCAGCGGATGCACCTCTCCAAAGCCGATTGAGGAAAGGGTTATTGAGGTCATATAGAGGGAATCCATGAGATTCCATTTCTCTATCAGCATGTAGCCGAAAGTCCCGGTGGATATAACTAAAATCACCATGAAAACAATGGTCGCTAATTTTCTGTTCATCTCTTATTCAGCAGGCCGCTTTTTAAAATGGCCGTGTTACGCCGGAGAGCGCCTTTCAGCATTTCCAGTTTGGCGAAAGCCGCGGAGGCCTTTCTCTCCCTCATTTCCTTTGAAGAGGAGAGTTCCTTAAAAACCCCTGCCAGAGAAGCGCTGTCCGCAACAACAAAAATCTCGTCTTTGAGTATATCAAATTCCTCGCTGAAATTCCCAGTGTGAGGCCCCACGACAACGGCTTTTTTTCTCCGGACGGCCTCAACAAAATTCTGGCCGCCGTGAGGCACCAGCGATCCGCCCACAAAACAGATATCGGAGATGCCGTAAATACCGTCCAGGAGACCCATCCTGTCCACGATAAGAAAGCGCGATCCGGGCCTGAAACCGCCGTCCCGGCTGAAACAGGAGGAGTCTATCTCTCTCCGCTTGAAAACGCGCTCAAGTTCTCTCACGCGCTCAATGTGGCGTGGTGCTATCATGCAGTAAACATCGCCGCCCAGAGAAAGCGCCGCGTCTATGACGGCTTCTTCCTCACCCCCGTGGGTGCTGCCGGCTGTTATGAGCAGAGCGCCTTCCGGCACGGAGTAATCTTTCCTGCTGATTTCCGTATCCGTCGAGGGCGCGGCAATATCATATTTGATATTTCCCGTCACCGTCACTCTGGCGGGATCAGCGCCCAGGGCGATAAACCTGACGGCGTCTTTTTTCGTGCGGGCGGATATCAGCTCTATTTTTTTAAGCATCATCCGGGTCAGAGCTTTTATAAGTTTGTACTTAGGAAAACTCCGGTCGGAGACTCTGCCGTTTACAATCACTATTTTGGAGTAACGCGAGGCGGATTCTATGAGATTGGGCCAGAGCTCGAGCTCCATCAGCAGCACGAGTGAGGGCCGGACTTTTTTCATAAAACTCCGTGTGATAAAGAAAATATCAACAGGGGCATAGTAAACGCCGTCAAAGGCGCCGGATGATTTCGCCAGTGCCCTTCCCTCAGGGGTCATGGCAAAAAGATAGAGGGGAAGCCCTGTGTCTTTGAGTCCGCCGGCAAGCGCAATGGCCAGTTTCACCTCACCCACTGAAGACGCCTGAAACCACAGTCCGCCGGGAATAAAAGCGGCATCGGGAAGATAGAAGCGCTGATGAAATGTGCCCCTGCTCCTTTTGATATATCTGTAGAGACCGGGCAAAGCGGCGAGCAAAAGAAGCGGCGGAAGAAAAAGCAGCGTAAAAGTGTTGATGATTATCAGCGACGGACTCATCTCTCAGATCTTAAACTCCCCCGCGACGGGACCTTCAGTAAACTCAAATCCCTCAGCGCCGAGGACATCCGCGGCGTCAGCGGGTGAGATATCTTCGGCCTCCACTTTCAATTTTTTTTCACCGAGTTCACGCGCGGCTATTTCAGCCATTATCTGTTTCATCTTCAGAAAAACTTCGGCATAAACGGCTTTCCGCACCCTCTCATCCATGCCGTCATTCTTTTCCGATGCTACTGAAGCGGGGTCCGGAGCATAGATGCCGGCCATGAACACAAACCTTCGGCCCGTGTCTTTGTAAATGAGCGCCGAGTAATTGTCAAAAGCCGCGCAGGCCCTCCTGGCGGCATCCTTGATGGCGGCGATGGTTTCCGGATGGCCTTTTTCATAAACCTTGTAAAAAACTTTGCCCGGCGACGGCTTGACCTTTAATTTCTTTATCTTGACACCCACAGCCACACGCGCTTCTCTCACGATTTTTTTCTCCATATATTGCGGCCTTTATAATCCTGCGACACTATGACGGGAAAATCCCGCACCTCAAATAACCTGAGCGCCTGGGCACCGAGCTGCGCGTAAGCAATCGTCCTGTGCGCTGTCACGCGGGATGCCAACAGCGCCCCCGCGCCGCCAGGCGCTTCAAGATAAACGCCCCGCTTCATCAAAGCCGCGGAGCCATCCTCTGAAAGGGCGCCCTTGCCTATTATAACGCTCACGCCCCTTGAAAGTATTCCATCCAGAGCCCAGTCCATCCTTGAAGATGTCGTGGGACCCGCGGCGAGCACGACGGAGCCCCTGAGGATGGGGCCGCAGTAAAATACCGCCCAATCTCCGGGGAAACTTTTACGCGATGATGATAAAAATTTCCGGAGTGTGCTGTCTCGCGCCACGGCGAGGGAGCCGTTTAAAAGCAGAAAATCACCGGCCCTGAGCTTTTCCGGACTCTTGAGCGGCAGAAAAATTCTTCGCTGTGATATCATTTGATTATTTTTTTCATCACCCTGCGGGTCTGCTCTATGGGGCAAAAATCGCCGCACATCGTGCAGACCTTTCTGCTGAGATGATCCGCTCTTATGACTTCGGGAAAAAGAAGATTTTTTTTCATAGCCTTCCAGTCCAGGCGGAAGCGCGCGCGGGAAACCGCGCTGTCTCTTTTCAAAGCCGCCGGACGGCCGCGCGAAACATCCGCGGCGTGAGCGGCCACGCGGGAAGCTATCACGCCCAGCCGCACATCATCAGCGTCGGGCAGGCCCAGATGTTCGGCCGGCGTCACATAGCAGAGAAAATCGGCGCCGTAGGAAGCCGCCAGCGCCCCTCCTATGGCTGAAGTTATGTGATCAAAACCCGCGGCGGCATCGGTCACCAGAGGGCCGAGGACATAAAAAGGCGCGCCGTGGCAGAATTTTTTCTCGTCTTTCACGACTTTTTCTATCTGCGAGATAGGTATGTGTCCGGGACCTTCTATCATAGCGTCCACACCGCCCCGGCGGGATTGAAGGAAAAGTTTGCCGAGAGTTTTGAGCTCAAGTATCTGGAGGTAATCATTAGCGTCGGAAATGGAACCGGGCCGCAGTCCGTCGCCGAGCGACAGCGCGGCGTCATATTTTTTCGCTATTTTCACAAGCTTTCCGAAATCGCTGTAGAGCGGATTCTCTTTGCCGGTATCCTGCATCCATCCGAAAATAAGGCCTCCGCCTCTTGAGACGACTCCACCCATGCGCGGATGCTTTTTCAGATAATTGAGCGACTCGCGCGTCACGCCGCAGTGCACCGTGACAAAATCCACGCCCATTGAAAGCTGCTCCTCTATCACCTCAAAGAAAGCTTCAGGCGACGGGTTTTTGTATTTTGAAAAAAGATGATAGGCCGGCACAGTCCCCACCGGGACAGTTGACCGTTCCAGCACTTTTTTGAGCACCCTTAGAAAATCCTTTCCGCAGGAAAGGTCCATGACCGCGTCGGCGCCGCCCCGTATAGCGGCGTCAAGTTTTTTGATTTCCGTTTTCCAGTCGGAGGCGAGCGGAGAAAGGCCGATGTTGGCGTTTATTTTAACGCGCAGGTCTTTGCCTACCGCCACAGCGCGGCGCTTTGAGAGGCGGCTTTTCATAATGGCGATGCGGCCCGCTTTATAATTTTTTTCAAAAATCCCTGGAGGGATTCCTTCCTCCGAGGCCAATTGCCTGATTAATTTTTTTGTTTTCATAGAGCTTTCACAAAATCCTTTTCTATCTCGTAAAGCCGGAAACGGATTCTCTTTATCCTTCCCGACTTTTTCACATCGTCAAGTTTGCTTATTTCTTCTAAGACGCGGAGGGCCTCTCCCGCGCGTGATATATTCGCCCTGAGCGCCGAGGTGACGCCGCTTCTTCCTTTCTCGCGCGTCATCGCGCCTTTATCGCGCCTCACATCGCGGCTTTCCACAAGCTTGTCATAATCATCCGCGAAAATCGCGGCCAGCCGGTGCCGGAGTTTTTTCAGTTCCGCGAATTTCCCGCTTTTAAAATAAAACCTTTCTATGTCTTCCACGACCCTCAACCCCTCCCTGGCGCGGTTGAGGTTAGCGTCAATAATACTCAGTTTTCGCATGGGGACATTATACTTGATTAACGGTCAAAAATAAAGTAAGCTTTTTTCAGTTTAAGCCGGCGTAGCTCAGCTGGTAGAGCAGCGGTTTTGTAAACCGCTGGTCGGGGGTTCGATTCCTCTCGCCGGCTTTTACTTTACTCCGCATTCCTGTTTTTCAAAAAGCGGAAGACATATTGGAGTAAACCGGACTGCTGTAATCCGAACCGTTGAGCGTCACCTTCACGCGCCCGTCTGAAAAATCACATTTGAAGGTGTTTTTTCTGTAAAGCGAAGAGGCCAGTTTTTGGATAAATTCTTCCTCAAAGGCGTATATCACGGCCTCAAGCGAGTGCTTCCTGAAAAGTTTAGCCAGGGCCCGGCCGGAATCTTTTCCCTCAAGAAAAACGAAAGGCGAAATAATATCCCGGCGCGAGCGGAAAAACATTATCTTTTTTTCGGACGGCGCTTCACAGTCCGCCCACAGAGCCTTACCGCCACCGGAGGGCTCGCCGTAGAGATCGGGCTTGAATGTGAAACCGGCTTTACGGGAAAACCTCAGTCTGCCAGAAAACATTTCATGCGCCAGAAGTTTCAGGATAAGGCGCGCGCGGGTCTGTCCGCTTTTTTTCTCCACGACGGTCTTTTTCCCGCCGCCTGTGAAAATATAATTATCTTTCATTGACGGTGCGGCATCCAAACAATCACAGAGCTTTCTCAAAGAGACGGTATCGCTTGTAGGCTTTGCCGGAGAGCATATCCGCCGCGCGCATCATCATCACATTGTCCTCCAGCACCCATGAGAACTCGCATTCCTGATAGCCTTTACTTAGCGCCTCCTTAAGAGAGCGGAAATATAAAAGGCTCTCTATGCCCAGATGGTGATAACGCTTTTTTACGCCCATTGTGAGAACGCGGATACTTTTTATTTTTTTGAAATAATAAAAGAACCTGATCGCCTCAAGCGGTGTCAGGCGGCCCCTGATTTTTTTAAGCGCCTCGTTGATATCAGGCAGTGTCATTATGAAGCCCGCCGGATCACTGCCGTAAAAAGCTATCTGCAAAAGCCCGGGGTCCACAATGCTCTCGAGTTTGCCGGCCATATAAAAGATCTCGTCGTCGCTGAAAGGGACAAATCCCCAGTTTTTTTCCCATGCTGAATTGTATATGTCCATAATGATCTTCACCTCATTCTCAAGATCATCTTTGTTGATGGGCCTGACGCTGATGGAGGGATTTCTTTTCAGCACTCTCCCGGCGATGGCGCCGAGGCGTTTCGCGGGCACGCTTTCGGCATCCGTTACAAAAGCGATGAGGTCTTTGGCCTTGTAAAAGCCCGCGGATGAGATGAGGTCCGCGTAGTATCGGGGATTGTAGGGCATCATTATCTTCGGCGGTTCATCATATCCTTCCACAAGAAGGCCGCACTCGTCGTTTGTGGACGGATTCACCGGGCCTCTCGCAATTGTCATGCCGCGGGAACGGAGAAACGAAAGCGCCGCGTCAAAAAGAAGCCGCGAGGCGGCGGCATCTTCAACGCATTCAAAAAAACCGAAAAATCCGCATTTCTCGCCGTGAAAGCGGTTGTGATTATTATTTATGACCGCGGCGATGCGGCCCCGCGTTTGTCCGTCCGGGGCTCTAACCGTAAAAAGCGCCCTTTCGGAGTGCTTCCAGAAAGGATTCTTTTCAGAAAACATCTCCCGCATTTCTGAGATGAGAGGCGGCACCCAGTCGGGATCTTTTTTGTATAAAGCGTACGGGAACTCTATGAAACGCTTTAAGTCAGCGGGCGTTTCAACCTGCGCCAGTTCCATAGATTTTTCATCCATCTGTTCATAGCGTTCCACATTTTTGTCATCCGGCGGGCTTTATACGGCGCTTTTTCGCCGGGACCTTTCCTGATTATGCCCAGCTCTTCGCCGGCTTCCTGAAAAGCCGCGCAGGCCTCTTCAACATGCCTTTTCGTGTGAGAAGCCATCATGCTCACCCTTATGAGCGCGCGGCCCGGAGGCACGGCCGGCGACACCACGGGCGTGACGAAAACACCCTTGTCAAAAAGGCTTTTCCACATCCTGAAAGCGGTCATGTCATCCCCTATGACAACGGGTATGATAGGCGTTGTCGTCAAGCCGGTGTCAAATCCTATTTTTTTAAGGCTGTCCCTCATGTATGCAGCGGTCCTAATGAGCCTCGCTATTCTTTTTTTATCTTTTTTGACTATTTCAAGAGCTCGGATAACCGAAGCCACATTGGCCGGAGACGGCGCCGCGGAAAAAATCAGCGCACGGGCGTGATGCTTGATGTAATGAATGACATCTTCATCGCCCGCTATGAAACCTCCGGTGGAGGCGAAAGATTTTGAGAATGTACCCATTATGAGATCCACCTCACCGGTCAAACCGAAATGATCACAGGTGCCCCGTCCGGCGCGGCCGAGAACGCCCACGCCGTGAGCGTCGTCCACCATGAACCTGGCCCCGTACTTTTTCGCTATCGGTACCATCCTGTCCAGAGGGGCGACATCGCCTTCCATGGAAAAAACGCCGTCAACAACAACGAGTTTGCCCGCATCTTCGGGAAGGCTCTTGAGCACATGTTCAAAATCCGCGAGATCGTTGTGTTTGAATCTCACGAGCGTGCCGGCCGACAGACGGCAGCCGTCAAGAATTGAGGCGTGATCAAATTTATCGGCTATGATGTAATCTTTTTTTCCCACTAGCGCCGAAATCACTCCGAGATTGACCTGCATGCCGGTGGTGAAAATGACAACCGCCGGTTTTCCCAGATATTCGGCGAGCTCTCTTTCCAGTTGCCTATGCATATCAAGCGTGCCGTTGAGAAAACGGCTTCCCACGCATCCCGTGCCGTATTTCTGAGTCGCCATAATGGCGGCGTTCTTCAGTCGCTGATCGGTCGCAAGACCCAGATAATTGTTGGAGCCCATCATAATCATCCTGCGGCCTTCGCATGTCACAACAGCGTTCTGTCCGGATTCCACTGTGTGGAAATAAGGATACAGTCCCGCCTTCTGCACCTCGCGGGCTATGGTGAAATTTTTAACCTTATCAAAAAGTTCCATATTATGTCTCCTCCGTCATTGTCCTGCCACAGCACCCGTGTAAATTAAACAATAAACAAATTTTTCCGTCAAGAATTATCAAAGCCATCCGTTGTCCTCATACCATTTCAATGTGAGGGCCGCGCCTCTTTTCAGACCATAGCTCGGATGAAAATCCAGTTCACCCAGCATACGCTCCGCGTTTACGATCCAGTGCCCCGCGAGGAGCTCTCTCACCTTCTGGGGATTGAGCAGAGCGGTTTTGCGGGTGAAAAAACCCAACAGTGCGCAGGCTTCGCCCGCTATTTTCAAAAAAGAAGAAGGCACGCGCACCAGGCGGCATTTTTTGCCGGCGAATTCGGCGATGGCCTCGACAAAGCTCTCCTGCGTCTGCGCCTCGGGGTGCGCGAGGAAAAAAGTCTCGTTCACGCGCGGAGAGAAAAGCGCTTTTTCTATGCCCGCGCAGACATCTTTCACATTGATAAAATTCATATGCCTTTCGCCCGTCGGAATAAAGGCCAAGCCCCTTTTGACCATTTTGAAAATGACGAAAAGATCTCTGTCGCCGGGGCCGTAAACGGCCGCCGGCCTCAGTATGATATACGGCAAACCGGATTCCCGTACCATCCGCTCGGCGATTGCTTTGCTTTTGCCGTAGTCCGACACGGGCCGGGGCTCATCGCCTTCCAGAGCAGGCTTGTCAAGCGCGGCGGGGCCTGACACCGCCTGAGACGAAATAAATATGAATTTTTTCAGTGTTTTCAGTTTCTTGGCTTTTTCAAGAAGAGCCGCCGTGCCGGCCGTGTTCACCTCATAATACGCTTTTGACGAAGCACGCACGACAGCGGCGTTGTGAATTATGACATCGGCTTCGGGCAGTTCCGGAAGCTCTTCCCTTATATCGCCGTAAACAGGGAAAACGTTACCGTTTTTTATGCTCTCAAACTTCTCCCGGCTCCTGACAAGGCAGAACAACTCATGTTTTTGAAGATGAGAAACAAGATTTTTGCCTATGAAACCCGTAGCTCCCGTTAAAAATATTTTCATTAGTTACAGATTACTGCCCGGACGGTATCCGTCAATAAATTTCATTCTTCTGTGAGAACGAGATTGTCTCTGTTTATCACTTCCGCGCAGGATGCGCGACCCAGCACTTTGCTGATTCCGCTGCTCTGGCAGCCCTGTATCTTCCTCACCTCGGAATCCGAATAATTCACAATACCCCGCGCGAAAATTTTCGTTCCATGCGCGATGTTCACCGTGTCACCCTCGGCAAAAACCCCGTCGGTTCCGGTGATGCCTGCGGCGAGCAGGCTCCGGCCGTTTTTAACTATGGCCTTATAGGCGCCCGCGTCAACGCTTATGGAAGAACAACAGGCGCTGGCAAAAGCTATCCATCTCTTGCGGTTCCTGATCTTAGCCGACGGCAGAATCAGGGTGCCGGGGTTTTTCCCGTCAAAGAGAATCTTCCGGAGCACTCCGCGCTTTTTCCCCGAAGCTATCGTCAACCGGCAGCCGGAAAGCCCCGTTATCTTAGCGGCTAGGAGCTTGCTCCTCATGCCGCCTGTTCCGAATTCCGAGGCGCCGCCGGCGCTCTGTAAAACCGCCTCATCTATATTTTTCAGTTCGTCAACAAGTTTGCCGTTCACATAAAGCCCGTCAACATTTGTGAGTATAACGAGATCGCGGGCATCTATGTGGCTTGCGGCAAGAGCCGACAGCCTGTCATTATCGCCGAATTTCAGTTCGTCAACGGTAACAGAATCATTCTCGTTTATCACTGGCACGATTCCCTCGTCCAGTATTTTCAGGAGCGCCCTCCTGAGATTCAGATATTTTTTTCTGTCGGAAAAATCATCCGCCGAGCAGAGCACCTGCGCGGCGTTGAGACCTTTTTTGGAAAGAGCCTTCATCCACATGTCCATCAGAAGAGGCTGTCCGACAGAGGCCAGCATCTGGGCCCCGGAAATATCTTTAGGCCGTTTACGGCCCAGCTTTATCATCCCGCAGCCCACAGCGCCGGAAGAAACGACAAGTATCCGGAAGCCGTTCTTTTGCAGGAATGCGATCTCCCCGGCGACAGCGCTGATGACAGATGCGCTGATACCGCCGTCAACGCTCAACAAACCCGTGCCCAGTTTCACAACAGCTCTTTTTAACATAACACCTCTCTTATGTGCTCCACAAGGCCCTTGACCCCTGTCCCTTCGAGAGCCGAAATCCCGAAATGCTTTCCGCTGAAATCACTGTAAGCGAGCTCGGCACCGCAGGTGTCTATTTTGTTCAGGGCTATCACAAAAGGTTTTTCCAGAAGAAAAGGGTTATACTGCTTTATCTCATCCAGTAGTATTTTAAAATCCGCGTAGGGATCCCCCGGTGAGCTGAAGCCCTGCACATCCAGTACGAAGAGAAGCACCTTGACCCTTTCAAGATGAGCGAGAAATTCAAAGCCCAGGCCTTTGCCCGCGTGAGCCCCCTCTACGATTCCCGGAAGATCCGCAAAACTGATTTTGCCCGTAGGTGTCTCTAACACACCGAGATTGGGTTTCAGGGTGGTGAAAGGATAAGCCGCGACACGCGGCCGCGCGTTTGAAATACGGCCCAGAAGTGTGGACTTGCCGGCGTTAGGGAAACCCACCAGGCCCACATCCGCTATAAGTTTGAACTTGAGCAGAAGATCCCAGCCCTCTCCGGGAGTGCCTTTTTCAAAACGGCGCGGCGTTTGGTTGACGGAGCTTTTGAAAAAATCATTTCCGCGTCCGCCCTTGCCGCCCCGGGCCGCGCAGACACTGTCGCCCTCAAAGACAAGATCGGCTATTATATCGCCGTCTCTGTAAACTTCAGTCCCGCATGGCACCCTGATCAGAAGCGTATCACCGTCCTTTCCCTGTTTTCTGTTACCTTCACCGCCCATGCCGTTCGCGGCTTTGTAATAGGGCCGGAGTTTGAAATCGTAAAGTGTGACAAGATGAGGCGATGCCTCAAGTATGACGCTACCGCCATCGCCGCCGTTACCGCCGTCGGGCCCGCCCTTGGGTATGAATTTTTCTCTTCTGAATGAAACGCAGCCGCTTCCGCCGTCGCCGGCCTTAACCGTTATTTTAGCCCTGTCTGCGAAATGCGATTTCAAAAGGCTGTTTTATTCCACTGAAACTATTTTTTGGCCGGCCCTGCTGTGGAATTTGACTGTGCCCGCGATTTTCGCGTAAATGCTGTCGTCACGGCCGATGCCTACATTAAGACCCGGAACAACTCTTGTCCCGCGCTGGCGGACTATGATGCCGCCGCCTTTAACGGTCTGTCCGCTGGATATCTTGACACCGAGCCTGCGGCCTTCCGAATCTCTTCCGTTTGATGATGAGCCCTGTCCTTTTTTATGCGCCATTTTTATAGCCTCCGTTTACTTAATTTCCAAGTCATTATAGCAAAGAAATCCTAATATAAAAAGGGGGACGTTCATTTATAAAAAGGGGGACGTTCATTGACTTATTGACTAACTCTCTCAACCGCCCTCACAACCGCCGACGGCGTACGATTAAAATAATCCGCTATCTCACAAGGCCCGTATCCCTCATTATACAACTTAACAAACAATCCCTGCCTTTTAAGAGCAATATCGCCCTTGCGGCTCTTGCTTTTTAATTTACGCCTTAATTCTTTATTACCGCCTATTATTTGATCTGCCCTTTCTTCCAATGTAACGATACCACGTCGTTCTTTCCGATATCTTTTCACTGATTTTCTGCGATGATCTTTTATACTTTCTTTGGTACCTATATACTGGCTGCTGGATTCAGGATATTCTATAGGATCCCCTATTATCTGCAAATACTTGTCCTCGCCGCTTTGACCTTCAAATCCGGGAACTCGTCTAAACCTATTAAGTCTATTTCCTGCATCCGAGCGGTAACACCTGTCTGTCGTCCAATAATATTTCTCAATATTCTTAACTATGTGCGCCCGGACCGGATTATTGTGAATATAATTGATTAACGCAATTAGATACTTCTCTGTAAGAACCATCTTTGACTTGTATCTACCCTGAAACAGATAGCCAACCCTTCTGTATTTTTTATTAAAATAGCGGCTATATTCACTCTGTACTTTATGAAATATTTTTCCAAGGGTATGTTCCTGACGGAAAATCAGCAAGTGAGCATGATTTGTCATCAAACAGTATGCCCCGACATAACCGTTATATCTATTCAATGCTGTATCAAGTATTTTTAAATACATTTTGTAATCGCTGTCGTCCAAAAAGAGTTTTTGACGGTTTATGCCTCTGGCGATTATGTGATACCAGTTGTTCTCAATATCTATACGCGCCACTCTTGCCATGTTGAATGCTATGAATTATTATGGAGTTAGTCAATAAGTCAATGCACGTCCCTATTTGGTCAGGCGGCTTTGATGTCTTTGATTTCGTAGACGAAGTACTGCTGGCGGTGGCCTATCTTGCGGCGGTAGCCTTTGCGGCGCTTTTTCTTGAATGAAATTACTTTCGGAGCTTTCTGGGCGCCGATGAATTTCAGTTCGACTTTGGCTCCGGACAGAGCGGGTTCGCCTATCAGGACTTTACCGCCCGTTTTCACCAGAAGCACCTTATCAATGCTCGTCAGCCCCTCGTTGTCGAGTTCAACCTTGTCGCCAACGCTAACAAAATACTGTTTGCCGCAACCCTCTATGACCGCGTAATCTTTTATATCGCTCATTTTACGCCCTCTTTGTTTCCGCCAGGCCCGTGCCGGCCGGTATCTTCCTTCCCACTATGATGTTTTCCTTCAGGCCCTCAAAATTATCCTCGGCGCCTTTGATGGCGGATTCCGTGAGCACTCTTGTTGTCTCCTGAAATGACGCCGCGGATATGAACGACTTGCTGTTCAGGGCGGCTTTAGTGATACCCTGCAGAATGGGTTCAAATGAGGCCTTTTTCTTGGAAGCCGCAAGCTTTTCGTTCGCTTCCCGCACTTCCCATTTGCCGACCTGCTCGCCGGGAACAAAAGCTGTATCACCGGGATCCACAATACGCACCATGGAAAGCATCTGTTTCACGATGATCTCTATGTGCTTATCATTCACCTTGACGCCCTGCAGACGGTAAACGCCCTGCACCTCGTCGAGAAGATGTGTCTGTACGCCCTTTTCGCCCTGCACCTTAAGTATGTCATGGGGATCCATGGCTCCGTCGGTGAGCTGGGCGCCGGCCGACACCTCATCGCCGTTATAAACAATGAGATGTTTACCGTGCGGGATCAGGTATTCCTGCGCTTCACCGCCGCGAGAGGGGGTGATCTTCACCATCATCTCGCCTTTTTCCGACTGCATGATCTCAACAATGCCGGAAATCTCGGTGATGACGGCGGCCTTTTTAGGCCTGCGGGCTTCAAAAAGCTCGGTCACACGGGGCAGTCCGCCGGTAATATCCTTGATCTTTGTTATCTCCTGGGGAATCTTGGCCACAATATCGCCCGCCACAACCTTGTCTTTGTTTGAAACGCTGATGTGCGTGTCGGGAGGAAGGGGGAATACGTCTTTTTTGCCGTTATCCCCGATCACTTCCAGCTGCGGCCTGTATTTACTCCTCTGATAAGGTATAACTATACGCTCAAGAAGGCCGGTTTCCTTTGACCTGTCCTCCCTGATAGTAATACCCGAAATTATGTCTTTCCAGCGTATTGTGCCGGAGTGAACAGCGATAAGGGGCATTTCCCTGGGATTCCACTGACCTATCAGCTCGCCCCGGCGCACCTTTCTGCTGTCGTTAAACTGGATCTCAGCCCCGTAAGGGAGGCCGAAGGTCTGGGGGATGACTTTTTTCGGATGCCTGAATATCATTTTCGCGTTTTTGCTTATGACGATGAGCAAGCCCTCTTTATTCTTTATTGTCTGAAGATTCTCAAATTCCACTTTACCGTCTGACGTGGCGCGCAGTTCCGATGTGTCCATGATTCTGCCGGCTATACCACCGATGTGGAAGGTCCTCAGTGTCAGCTGTGTGCCCGGTTCGCCCACACTCTGAGCCGCTATAATGCCGACCGTGCTTCCAATCCTGACCATGTTTCCCGTCGAAAGATCCCTACCGTAGCACTTGGCGCAGCATCCCCGCGGGGCCTGGCATGTGAGAACGGATCTGATTTTCACGGATACAAAACCCGCGTCCTCTATTTTCTTCGCGTCCGCTTCGCTGACGAGCTCTCCTTCTTTTATGAGCACATCATCGGTAACGGGGTTGACAATGTTATTGATGACAACGCGGCCCACTATTCTTTCGGCAAGCGACTCCACAACATTCTGCCCCTCCATGAGGGCGGAAACCGTGATGCCGTTGACAGACTGACAGTCATCCATACACACAACGACATCCTGTCCGACATCCACAAGTTTTCTTGAAAGATAACCGGCTTCCGCGGTTTTGAGAGCCGTGTCCGAAAGACCTTTTCTGCCGCCGTGAGTTGAAATAAAATATTCCGGCACCGTCATGCCTTCCCTGAAATTGGAAACAATCGGGGTTTCAACAACCTCACCGATCTCGCCGGTCACCCTCTTCTGCGGCTTGGCCATAAGGCCCCTCATCGCCACCAGCTGGCGCACCTGCGTGCGCGAACCCCTGGCGCCGGAAGAAGCCATTATGTAAAGCGAGTTGAACCTCGGTTCCCCGACCTTATAAGGTTTTAGCTCCTGCTTGGCCATGTCCTCAAAGACCATATCGGCAAGCGTGTCGCTTGTGTCCTGCCAGAGGGATATTATCCTGTTGTATCTTTCCTGCTTACTCATGATACCGGCCTGATAACTCTTATCAAACCTGATCACTTTTTCCTTTGCTTCGTTGATTATCCTGTCTTTTGCTCCGCACTGAATAAGAGACTCCACCAGAATGGAACTGCCGGAGACGGTGGCGTAATGAAAACCCAGCCTTTTTATCCTATCTAGAAATTGCGCCAGAACATAATTACTGGCCTTGCTGTGTATCGTCATTATCGTGTCGTGGATCTTATTTTTCGTCATCTCCGTGTTGATCTTTGTAATGCCTTCGGGGATGATGTCGTTGAAGACGATGCGTCCGGGAGTGGTATAATCTTTCCAGTCCGAAGGCTTAAGGATCTTGCCGTCGTTGTCTTTTTCCGATATCACATTCAGGCCCGCCACTTTTATTTTAGCGTGCAGACCCACAACATTAAAGCGGAAAGCCCTGATCGCCTCATCGGCGTCCTTGAATATTTTGCCCTCGCCCACCTCACCCGGTTTCACCTTTGTCAGATAGGCGATTCCAAGGACCATGTCCTGGGAGGGGGTGTCAAGCATATTGCCGTTCGCGGGTGAAAAAAAGTTTTTGGTGGACATGAGAAGGGTCATCACTTCCATTCGCGCCTCCGGCGTCAGGGGCAGATGCAAAGCCATCTGGTCTCCGTCAAAGTCCGCGTTGAAGGGTGGACACACGAGGGGGTGGAGCTGCACCGCGTTTCCTTCCACAAGCACCGGGTAGAAAGCCTGTATGCTGAGCCTGTGGAGAGTGGGAGCGCGGTTTATCATAATCGGATACATCTTCATTATCTTTTCCAGGAGATCAAAAACGAGTCCGGGCTGCTCCCGTATCACCCTGTTGGCGTCCTTGATGTGCGAGGCCAGACCCTGCTTGCGCAGCTCTCTTATTATGAACGGCTTGAACAGTTCAACCGCCATATATTTCGGCACACCCACCTGGTCAATATGGAGCTGCGGACCGACGACAATAACGGCGCGGCCCGAAAAATCCACTCTTTTTCCAAGGAGGTTCTGCCTGAAGCGGCCTCTTTTCCCTTTCGTTATATCAGCGAGGGATTTTAGCGCGCGGCCGGACGCCGACACCACGGTTTTGCCGCGTATGCCGTTTTCTATAAGAGCGTCAACAGCCTCCTGAAGGAGCCGTTTTTCATTATTGACGACAACCTCCGGGGCCCCCAGCTCTTTTATGTGCTTGAGCCTGTTGTTCCTGTTTATGATCCTCCGGTACAGATCGTTAAGATCCGACGAGGCAAAGCGCCCGCTTTCAAGCGGCACAAGCGGCCTCAAGCCGGGAGGCATTACCGGCAGCGCCGTCAATATCATTGAATCGGGTTTGTTGCCGGAATAAAAGAAACTTTCCACGATTTTAAGATGCTTATCCATGCGGGATATGCCCACGGATGATTTCTCGGATTTGAGTTTGGATCTGAGTTCTTCCATGCGCTGCTCAACATTCATTTCTTTGAGGAGCTTCCTGACGGCCGGGGCGCCTATGCCGGCTTTAAACCTGAGGCCGTAGAGTTTTCTCAGGCGCGCGTGATCATCTATTGAGAGCAGCTGTTTTAATTTAAGCGGCGTCGCTCCGGGATCCGTCACTATATAATTGGCGTAGTAAATAACCTTTTCAAGATCCGTGATCTTCATTCCCAGCAGCACTCCGATGCGCGAGGGGGTTTTTCTCAAGAACCACACATGAGAAACCGGAACAGCCAGATCTATGTGGCCGAGCCTATGTCGCCTCACCTCTGAATCGGTGACTTCTACGCCGCAACGCTCACAGACGATGCCCGCGTGTTTACGGAATTTGTATTTACCGCACTGGCACTCGTGATCTTTTGTGGGCCCGAATATGGCCTCGCAGAAAAGCCCGTCCCTCTCAGGCTTGAAAGTCCTGTAGTTTATCGTGTCGCCCTTCTTCACTTCTCCGTAAGACCATTTCTTGATCATCTGGGGAGAGGCCAGAGAAATTTTCAGACTGTCAAAATTCGTGAAATCCAGATTATCTTTTGATTTATTTTTCATTTTTCGCGGCACCTTTATTTTTCGAAAGCTCAATCTTAAAACCCATGGACTGCAGTTCCCTCACAAGCACCTGGAAAGCTTCCGGCGTGGAAGGGGCGGGCATAAACCTGTCTCTCGGCTTCTCATCTTTACCTGGTTCATCTCCTATGATAGTCTCCAGCAGTTTCTGCCGGCTTTTCACATCATCGCTCTTTATGGTCAAAAACTCTCTGAGCAGATTGGCTGCGCCGTATGCCTCTATGGCCCACACCTCCATCTCTCCGAAACGCTGACCGCCAAGCAGGGATTTGCCCCCGACCGGTTGCCTGGTGACCATTGAATAATGGCCTGTGGAACGGGCATGTATCTTATCCTCGGACATATGCACAAGTTTGAGCATATAGGGATATCCCACGCTGACCTTTTCCATCAGCGGGCGTCCGGTACGGCCGTCAAAAAGCGTGAACGCTCCTTCCGAAGGTAAGCCTGCTTTTTTAAGGTTACCGGCCACATCGATCTCAAAAACAGGGCTGTTGAAAGAGGGGCAGATGAACCTGACATTCTGTTTTTTTGCCGAAAAACCGAGCAGTGCCTCAAATATCTGGCCTATGTTCATTCTGGACGGCACACTCAGCGGGCTGATCATCATGTCAACCGGAGTGCCGTCAGGAAGAAAAGGCATATCCTCAACGGGAAGCACGATTGACACAACGCCCTTGTTGCCATGGCGGCCTGCCATTTTATCCCCAATTGATATTTTCCTGCGGGTGGCGATATAGACCTTGACTTTTTTGCTCACGCCGGGCGGCAGATCTGTCGCGCCCTTGGCGTCTTTAACGGCCGTGTCCTTCTCTTTTTTCATCCGCTCAAGCTCAAAGTCATAGAATTTCTGTATATTCGCCGCTAATTTCTTGTGCTGGGCCGATGTAATCTTCTTTTTCTCAAGCTCGTGATCGGCGGATTTGATCTCATCGTTCCTCATGGAGCGGATCTCCGCGGCGAGATCCTTGAATTTTTCCGACACGGCCTTCACCTTTTTTTCTCTCTGAAATTTTGTCAGCTTGGATTTTCTTTCAAAAAGCTCAACGCCTATGACAGTCCCTCTTATACCGGGGGGCACCGTGAGAGACACATCTTTGAAGCGCCGGCCCTTATCACCGAAAATACTCCGCAGGAGCACTTCGTGAGGCACATAGGTCTCCTCTTCGGGAATCACTTTCCCCACAAGGATATCGCCGGGCTCCACATAGGTGCCTTCAACGACTATGCCGTTTGAATCCAGCCGGGCTATCTGGGAGGGGGAAACACCGGGAATGTCCCGCGTTATTTCTTCCGATCTGTCGTCGGCTCCGCCGACGCCCGTGTGCACTTCTGACTCATGGCGCGTGATGTGTATGGATGTGAAAACATCGTCTTTCACCAGCCTTTCACTGACGATGATGGCGTCCTCATAGTTATAGCCTTCCCACGAAAGATAGGCCACGAGGACATTTTTACCCAGGGCCAACAGGCCGTCATCCGTGGCGCAGCCCCTCGTCAGGACCGTGCCTTTTTTCACTTTCTGGCCCACTGTAACCATGGGAGAGTAATTTATACAGGTGTTCTGGTTTGTCCTCAGAAACTTCGTCAGCTCATAAACATCGTACTCGCCGTCTTCCCTTTCTACCGTTATCCTGTCTGACTGCACGCTCACAACCGTTCCGGCATTATCGGCGCAAACAACAGCCAGGCTGTCCACGGCGATGTTCTTTTCCATACCGGTGGCGACAAGAGGAGCCTCGGTGGAAATCAGCGGCACCGCCTGCCTCTGCATGTTCGCTCCCATCAGCGCTCTGTTGGCATCGTCATGTTCTATAAAAGGTATCAGCCCCGCTGACGGGCTGAGGATCTGGTTGGAGGCCACATCCGAATACTCCACTTCTTTGGGAGACGCGAAGATAAACTCACCGCCGCGTCTGGCCATTATGGAATCTTCCGTTATGCGGCTGTCATCATCAATCTTCATCGTGGCCGGGCCTATCGTACAACGCTCTTCCTCATCCGCTGTCATGTATTCAATGCGGCCCGTGACAACGCCCTTCTCCACTTTTTTGTATGGTGTTTCCAGAAGACCGTACTGATTCACACGGGCATACACCGAAGGCGAAACAATGAGCCCGATGTTCTGGCCTTCAGGGGTTTCAATGGGGCAGATTTTCCCGTAATGGGAATTGTGCACATCACGCACCTCAAAACCGGCGCGCTTGCGGTTGAGGCCGCCCGGCCCTATGGCCGAAAGGCGTCTTTTGTGCGTCAGCTCCGACACGGGCGAAGTCTGATCTAAAAACTGCGAAAGCTGGGAGGTGGCGAAGAATTTGTTAATGGTGGTTATAACAGAAGTCGTGTTGACCAGTTCCTGCGGATTCTTCACATCCCGTTTCATATTCATCCTGTCGCGGGAAACTCTGGCAAGATTCGTCAGGCCTATTTTGACCTGGTTCTGCAGCAGCTCACCCACCGATCGGATTCTTCTGTTGCCGAGGTGATCTATGTCGTCCACCTTGCTTTCGAGCTGCTGGTTGAGTGCGATTACATTGTATATTGCGGCCAAAATGTCCTCATAGCAGAGGGTTCTTCTTGAAAGAGCTGGCTCCTTCAAGCCGAGTTTTTCATAAGTCTTGGCGAGCCTGAGGTTGATCTTGTATCTGCCCACGAAGGAAAGGTCATATCGTTTCGTACTCTTGAAAAGAAGCGTTGAAAAAAATTCATTTGCCGTCGCCTCACTGATGAACTCCTGTATCCTCAGTTTTTTGAAGAATTCCACAATCGCCTGTTTCTTTGAGCGCACACTGTCCTTCTTTAGGGTTTCCAGTATGGCCACATTGTCCGCGGCCGAGGCTTTGGTGATAACCGTTATCTTTTTCATGCCCGCGGCTATGGCGAATTGCAGGAGATCGGCATTAATTTCACACCCCGCATAATACAGCACCTTGCCGTCCGCGGAAGGCGGAAGGGTTTTTCCCAGGTATACACTTTCCGGAGTCTCCAGGTCTATTGACCCGACGGGCACCTCTTCCGTTTTATAAAATGTCTCCACGATCCGGTCATTTGTCTCAAGGCCGAGAGCGCGCAGTATGACCGTGGCGGGAAATTTTTTCCTTCTGTCTATGACGACTATCAGCGCGTTGTCGTAATCAAACTCAAATTCCACCCATGCGCCGCGATAGGGGATTATGCCGGCCGTGTATTTCTGACGGCCCAGCTGCGTCACCTCGTGCGCGGCCGCTTCCTCGAATATCACCCCCGGCGAACGGTGGAGTTGGTTGACTATCACCCGGTCATTCCCGTTGATGATGAAATTCCCGCTCTTTGTCATATAAGGAATGTTGCAGAAATTTATTTCCTTTTCAAAGATGTGCGGGACCGCGCCCTGCTCTCTGTATTTTTTAAGACGCAGCGTAACTTTAACGGGTATGGAATAGGTCAGCTCTTTTTTTCTGGCCTCAACTTCAGTCAGGGAGGGCTGCCCTACCGAATAACCGGCATATTCCAGTTCCATCCGGCCGTTTGTCGAGACAATAGGAAAAATATCCTGAAAGGCTCCTTCAAGACCGATGGGTTTCCTTTCCGAGGGAGGAACATCAGCCTGCAAAAAATCCTGATAGGATTTTGTCTGTATATCCAGAAAACGCGTGGTCGAGGCAAAATCCTTACCCTTGACCCGCTCTAATCTTATCTCCCTCATGCTATTTCACAAGTAGCACCGACTTCTTCGAGTTTCGCCTTTATTTCTTCCGCCTTTTCCTTCGGCAGCGCTTCTCCCACTTTTTTGGGGGCGCCGTCAACAACATCTTTCGCTTCTTTGAGTCCCAGAGACATGAGTTCTCTGACAACTTTGATAACCTGAATCTTTTTCTCGCCGGCGGCCTTGAGAATCACATCAAATTCTGTTTTCTCATCGGCCTCGGATGCTCCGCCGCCAGCAACGGCCACGGCCTGGGGCGCCGCCATCTGGGCGCTGACCCCGAATTTTTCTTCAATCGCCTTGACGAGCTCGCTGAGCTCCATGACAGTCATCTTTGAAATACCTTCAATAATCTCATCTTTGCTTATAGCCATCTCTCCCTCCCTTCTACCATATCATCAATTTCTAAAATCTCAGTTTTGCTGTTCTTTTTTACGCGCGTAATCGCTAATGGCGAAGACAACACCGGACAGGAGCATCCTGCACACATTATGAAAAGCGTAAATCGGGCCCTGGGCCGCGCGGGCGAACGACGCTATGAGCGTGTCTCTGTCAGGCAGGGACGCGATGGCGGAAATATCGCCTGCGCTCAGCACCCGGCCGGGCCTTAAAAAACCGCCGCGCACTTTAAAATTCTCATTTTCCTTTGAGAAGTCCCCGAGAGCCTTGCAAACATCGTTAATAGCCGCGTCATCCGTAAAAACAACCGCTGTGGGGCCCCGGACAAAAGAAGCTATGTTCTCCCAATCGTCCTGCATCAGTTTTTTAAAGAGCCTGTTCTTGACGACTTCCGTCACGGCCTGCGCGCGGCTCAGCCGCATACGAAGATTCGTCATGTCCTTGACGGTCATTTTCTGAAACTCGGCAAAAACAAAAGCCTTGTTCTCTTTTACAAACTTGTCTTTATTCTCCAACCATTTTACTTTTTCAGCTCTGAGTTTCATATTATTCCCTCAATTACGCGCTGATGCGCACACCGGGCGACATCGTGGTCGCTATAGAAATTTTTTTAATCACATTGCCCGCGGGGAAAGGCATTTTAGCGGCCCTGACAGATTCCAGGATCGCCTTTATGTTTTCCGCCAGTTTATCGTCGGCAAAAGATATCTTTCCGCAAAGCGCGTGGATGTTGCCGGTGGCATCCACTTTCCATCTGAGAAGCCCCGCCTTATAGTTTTTAACGGCGGCGGCGATTTCCATTGTCACCGTACCGGCCTTGGGCGTGGGCATCAGCCCGCGGGGGCCTATTATTCGCGCCACCTTCGCGACATCCTTCATGCAGTCAGGCGTGGTCAGCAGCACATCAAAATCAATCTTGCCGGCAAGTATTTCAGCGACAATATCTTCGCCGCCCACCTTATCCGCCCCGGCCGCGAGCGCCTCTTCCGCTTTGGCGCCTTTGCTTATCACGGCCACGCGCACATCTTTTCCCGTGCCGGCGGGCAGAGAAACGGAACCTGTGATATTCTGCGGGATCTTTTTCATACCCGTGTTCAGATTGATGTGAATTTCAACGCTTTCGTCAAACTTCGCTTTTTTGAAACTTTTAAGCATTTTCAGGCCGTCCTCAAGAGGATAGGCCTTGCCTTCTACGAGAGTTTTGCGCGATTCTTCATATCTTTTGTTTTTCATAAAACTATTCAGTCCCCTATTTCAATGCCCATGCTGCGGGCCGTGCCTTCCACCATGCGGCAGGCGGATTCCATATTCTCGGTGTTAAGGTCGGGCATTTTTTTCGCCGCTATTTCCCTGACCTGCGCATTGCTGAGCTTTCCCTTCTTCTCCTTATTAGGAACGCCGGAGGCTTTCGCTATGCCGACAGCTTTTTTGATAAGAGAGGATATGGGCGGCACTTTTGTTATAAAGTCGAAACTCCTGTCTTCATAAACGGATATAACCACAGGTATGAGCATTCCTGTCTCTTCCGATTTTGTCGCTTCGTTGAACTGTTTGCAGAATTCCATTATGTTGACCCCGTGCTGTCCCAGAGCCGGGCCCACAGGGGGCGCCGGATTAGCGGCCGCGGCGGGAATCTGAAGTTTGATCTGAGCCTTTAACTTTTTTTTCTTTGCCATTATGTTTTCTCCACTTGGTAGAATTTAAGCTCCACCGGCGTTGATCGGCCGAATATGGACACCATTACCCTTAGCTTTCCCTTGGCCTCATCCACACGATCTATCTCTCCCGAAAAATTGGCGAAAGGCCCGTCCACGATCCGGACATTGTCGTTCTTGGTGAATTGCACCGACGGGCGGGGCTTCTCTTTCGCGGATTCCGTCACCATTTCTTTGAGATATTCCACCTCCTGAGGTTTGACGGTAAAAGGGGTTTTCCCTCCCAGGAAACCGCTCACGCCGCGGATCCCGTTGATAAACCAGAAGGTTTCCTCGTCGAGCACCATCTCTATTATGATATAGCCGGGAAGTATCTTTCTGGGGCGGACTATATTCTTCTTTTTCTTGATGTCCACCACTTTTTCCTCGGGCATTATGACCTGTCTTATCTTGGGTTCAGCGCCCTCTTCGGCATAAGAGGCTATCTTGGCCTCGATCGCCTCAAAGACTCTCTTTTCCGAACCCACAAGGGCCTGCACGACATAAAATTTATACTCGCCCATCAGATAAATATCCCCACTATTTTCGAAATTATCAGGTCAACCGCCATAATAAAAAATGACACCGCTATGACCAGAACCAGCACGACAACCGTAAAGCCCCCCACATCTCTTTTCGACGCCCACGATATGCGGTCCAGTTCCGCATACACGCTTTTAAGAAAATTTATAATCTTGCTCATACCATAAAAGGACTAATGCTATAAAAACTTCCTATGATGTGTCAAGTATTTCCGCAAAGCAATTCCGGTTTTGATGAAAAGCCGCCCGCGGAAAAGAGTTACGGCCTAACTGCCGCTTTCATGCTTGAGTTTTTTCTTATACCATCTGCCGCCGCGTTTCTCCCACTGGGTCAGTTCCCATTTTATCATTTTGATATCCGTGCCCTGACGCAGTTCCCTTTCTATTTTTTTGAGCACATCTATCACGGCGGTGTCGCTGTCTGTGGACACCTTGCCGCCCTTGAATTTGAGGTCGCCTTTTATCACAACAACATCTTTGACGGTGCTGATGGAAAGGTTGGGGACATCAACCCAGTTCTTCGTCAATGTGCCCTTGACCTTGTTATTGATTTCCCAGCCTTTTGCTCCCATAGCCGGATTCTACCATATTCTCCGCTTTTCCCGCAACTATCCTATGCTGTTTTTGCCCATGTACTGCTTTAGACAATCGGGGAGAATGACGGCTTTTCCGTCCCAGAAATTTTCGCACAGAGCCGCGAAGATGCGGCCGACCGCGAGCGCCGAGCCGTTGAGGGTGTGGACAAACTCCGTTTTCCCCGAATCGTTTTTGAATCTTGTGAGCGTCCGCCGCGACTGAAAATCGCGGCAGTTGGAGCAGGATGAGACCTCAAGCCAGTCGCCCATGCCCTTCATCCACACCTCTATGTCATAAGTTTTGGCCGCTGCGAAGCCCATGTCCCCGGCGGCGAGAAGAACCACGCGGTGCACCAGACCGAGCTTTTGCAGAAGGGAGGAAACCCTTTCGACCATTTCATCAAGCGTCTGGCCGGAGCTTTCGGGCTTCACAAACTCAAAGATCTCCACCTTGTTGAACTGATGATTTCTTATGAGCCCCTTGCCCAGCTTTCCCCATGAGCCGGCCTCGCGCCTGAAGCACTGACTGGGAATCTGTATCTTCAGAGGAAGTTTAGCGCTGTCAATTATTTTGTTTCTGAAAAGATTGCCTGCGGGCACTTCTCCGGTAGGGATGAGATAGAGATTCTCTTCGGAGACTTTATAAAGATCGTCTTCAAACTTTGGAAGCTGTCCGGTTCCGTAGGCGCTGTGCGCTGAGACCATGGCCGGCACCATGACCGGCTCAAAACCCGCTCTGTCGTTTTCGGCCATGAAAAAATTGATGAGAGCCATTTCAAGCCGGGCTCCGTCGCCTTTGAGCAAAGGCCAGAAGGAAGCGCTTATTTCCGAAGCTGTTTCAAAATCAACAATATCCAGAAGTTTGATGATTTCCCAGTGCGGCGGGCCGTCATGTTTTGCCGGCTCACCTATGGTTTTGATAACCCTGTTGTTTTCCGCGTAGCCCCCCGGCACATCCTCGTCCGGAAGATTCGGGAGCGTATCAAGCAGGGCCTGAAACTCACCGTCCAGTTTTTTGAGAGCGTCCTCACTCTCCTTTCTTTCGGACTTGACCCCGCGGCCCTCTTCGGAGGATTTCACTTTTTTCTGTCTGGCCCTCAGCTCCTCCACTCCCCGCAGAACCGCGCGCCTTTGCCCGTCAAGAAGAAGGATTTTATCAAGCTGTTCTTCTTTTGCCCGCACGCCCATGCGCTTTTTAAAAAGCGCGGGCTCCGCCCTCAGAAGCTGCACATCTATCATACCTCTATTTCCTCATCGGAAATGATCTTGCCGGCGGAGGCCACCCTGTCGCCCTCGCCCAGCTTGATGAGCCGCACGCCCGAGGTCGCCCGGCCTATCTGCCTGATGTCTTTGACCTTCTGCCTGATGGTGACGCCGGTGGTCGTTATTATCATGATATCGTCATCGGCGCTGCATGAGAAGATTGCGACAACCGGTCCGGTTTTGTCATTGATCTTCATGTTGATGACGCCCTTGCCGCCGCGGCTCTGTTTTCTGTAAGCCAGGATATCCGTTCTTTTACCGTATCCTTTTTCGGATATGACAAGAACCGACTCTTTGGAAGAGGGTTCCTGAACGATCATCCCTACAACGCTGTCTCCCGCGCCGAGCCTTATTCCCCGCACGCCGGAGGCGCTGCGCCCGACGGAACGCACGGTTGTTTCGGAAAATCTTATGGCTTTGCCCAGCTTCGTGGCTATGACAACTTCTGATTTCGCCTCGGCCGGAAGCACTTTCACGAGTTTATCGCCCTCTTTCAGGTTGATGGCTATGATGCCCGAAGAGCGCGGGTGGCTGTATGCGGCAACCGGTGTTTTTTTGATAAGGCCTTTTTCGGACACCATCAGAAGTGTTCCGCAGGCATCAGAAAGATTTCTTATCTGGCAGAACGAATTGAACTTTTCGCTCGCTGTCTTGAATGCAAGGAAATTGACGAGCGCCTTGCCCTGGGATGTCCTGTTGGCTTCGGGTATTTTCCACACCTTCAGCCAGTAGAGCTTGCCCAGATTCGTGAAGACAAGAAAGGTGGCGAGATTTGAAGTGACAAAAAGATGCTCCAGATAATCCTCGTCTTTTGTCTTCATGGAGTTCACACCCTTGCCGCCGCGGCCCTGTACGCGCCATGTGGAGAGCGGCACCCTCTTGATATAGCCCTGATGGGTTATCGTCAGCGCCACCTCCG
>Ga0210017_1000191_pt1 | contig 47947 bp, 48 predicted proteins | sample CryGeyCG2014_020_FD_183966 | JGI IMG/M metagenome (GOLD analysis project Ga0210017, IMG submission 183966) | Groundwater microbial communities from aquifer - Crystal Geyser CG08_land_8/20/14_0.20 (SPAdes) (version 2) | ecosystem: Environmental > Aquatic > Deep subsurface > Groundwater | place... | reverse complement strand
ATCGATGACAGTCTCACACCATTTTACACCTCAGAGGTGGAAATAGGTGGAAATAATATATGGGTGCTGTATAATAGATTTATGATAAAAGACGAGGTTGTATCACGTTCTGATATCGGGATGGCGTTCCATAATAAATTTGCGCTTAAAGACGAGTTGGCTGCGAATCGTCTAGACGTAACGAAAAGCTATCCGCAATTTATACCAGGGCTTCATGGCCCACTATCAGACCTTGTTTCTCAAGCACGAGAGAGGGCTACAAAAATAGAAATAGATAGAAAACATGAGGTAGAAAGAATAGCCCGCTTTCTAGGATTTACCGAAGGAGTGAAGTTTGCGACGACTTCGGCTGGAGAAGCTATACATACGGTTCTAGATTATTTCTCACATCCTGGAAATGAAGTAATTATACCTGACGGGTCCTATGCCCGGTTCCCCGATTTTGTAGCAAGTTTACCAGAAGAGCGAGTTCTCCGCTGGGTAGATACAGAGGGGCTTAAAGACATTCTTGCTCAAAATTCAGGCGGAAAAAACGAAAGAATTGTACTTATCGAAGAACCTCGCCAACCAACATTCGCCAGACCCGATTCGGAATCTTATAAACTAATAGCAGAACCTAGAGCATTTTGTACTGTGATATATGATGGCGTGAACTTCGTTTTTGATGAGGGTAGTGACATTCAAAGAACAGGTAAAGAAAATAGATTGCACCATAGGGATGATGGTCGGTTTTCGAGAGCAGAAAATTGGATACAAGTAGCAAGCCTGAGTAAAGCATTACCAGCAAAAAGTGGACAGTTTCCTAACGTTGGTATTATTGCAATTAGTATTGCTGTTGACTCTAAAGATCTTGAGCGATTTCAAAAAGGTATATCAAGAAAAACTTCGCAGTCACCGCCAGACTCTGAATTATTTGCTATGGCAGAATTGTTACACAGCAGTCTTTTCCCTCAATTTATTATAGATCTAAGAGCCATTGCTCGAAGTAATTTTGAGTATCTTCGTGACGGACTAAAAACATCAGTAGTGTACGATGGGTTAAATGCTTTTGTTAAAATCGATTTAAAAGATTTTGAAATAAAGCCTGAAGAAATAGGTACTCTCTTAAAAGAATTTGGCTTACACGCTTTGTATTCTCAATTGTATTTCAGAAAATCAACAAGCGGTATGGAGACATGGGTTCGAGTGCCTCTTGTAGTAAATGATCGGGAAGGAAAACTTTCTCAACTCGAAACGAAATTAAAAGCGATACAGAGGCTAAGAGAACTAACACGAGATACTAAGGGAATAATCATTAATACATTTGATGGTTGGTCGGACGGACGGTAATTAATTGATTTCGTAACCAATCAATCGTAGGATTAGATTGTATATATGAGACAAATCAACTATCAAAAACGTCTGACAGGTTTTTTAGCCGGAAGGAAGTGTGTTTTCTGCGGTTCCCGTAAGGTTTGTATTACCAAAAGAAGATATGCAAAATGCCTTAAATGTTTGAAACAAAAATCTCTTCGAAGACTTCGATTTGAAATTGAAGTAATTATTGCCTTCGTTCATCAGCGTCCTGTTTATCAAGTAGCAGTTGAATACGGAATCAGTTACCAACCAATCCATAATATCTTTAGAACAATAAGGGAAATCTTGTTTCATCAAACAGAACTTGAAGGTAAAAAGTTATCAGGTCAGATTGAAATTGATGAAGTTTATTTTGGAGGACGCAAGAAAGGAAATATCGGAAGACGAACTTGGAGTAAATCAGTTGTTTTTGGACTTCTAGAACGTGATGGTAGGGTTTACACAAGAGTTGTTGATAACTTAACAGCACCAAATCTTATGGAAATCATAAAGAAGAAAACCAGGAAAGGAAGCGTCTACTTTACTGATCAATTTAGAAGCTACAATTCACTTCATCAGTTTGGCAAACACTTAACCGTCAACCACAGTAAAACCTTCTCAACTAAACGACACAACCACATAAATGGCATTGAGGGATTCTGGTCATATGCAAAACACAAGCTGTTTTACACCTCAGAGGTGGAAATAGGTGGAAATAGTTTGTATACTGGTAGGTTAAGGTTAAATCGGACCATTACCTAGAAATATCACCTTTTCCGCTTTTCCAGCGACAAACATATCGTGTGCATCTTTTACCAAAGCTCGTGGTATCTGCGTGAGACGGCCGTTTTCTAGTCGACCAGCCGGTATAGGAACAACGTAATTGAAAACATTCGTTATTTGTAGAGGAGAAATGATCATTCCACAATGATACCTTGATATTCTGATAACCACAATAGAAACGGGTTTATGTTACGCCTTCAAGTACACCCGCCAAGCGTACTTAGAACGAGACTTTTTTTCCCGAGATCAACGACTGAAAACCCAACCCCGAAAACTAAAAATTATCTTTCTTTCTTCTTTGACTGGTTGAAGCAGCTCTTTCGGATAAAGTAAATATTCAACGCCCGGTTGTTTTATTTTAACACTACTCAACCGTTGAGAATAAAGACAGTATTTTCCTATCTCCGGCAGATTACAAAGACGATAATAACTGGTGGCAATCTTGCCCGAAAAACCGTTTTTGTAGTAATATTCGTACAGACGTGAATTTAACTCCGGAATCCCGATCTGTTTTTTTCCTTCGGTTTGCTGTTGAAGTAGATAGTTATTATTCACAAAAAAACTGGCGATCGCAATAAAAATTATGAAAATAATAATGGGGATAGATAAGGAAAGACGAGCTTTTTTATTTCTGATCGTATACTTGGTTACTAGTATTTTTTCCAAACCGGCGGCACTGGTATAACCAAGATAGGGAAAGATAACCGCTAAATTTCGTTGATCGTAGTTGAGAAAAAAAGACCAAAAGAGAAAAAAAGGTAGAATGATGAAAAAAAATATCTGTGCCGGGGTCTTTTTGACCAAAGAAAGCAACGACAATAAAACGGTTACGGTAACAATAATTATTCCTTTAATATTGGGAGTGAGGAGTTTTATGCTTTGGGCCAGTCGTGATTGGATTGACAGATCGGTTAGCTTACCCATTATCGCCGTGCGGTAAAGTTGAAAGATATTGATAGCGGTTTTTATTTCAGGAAGTTTAAGAAGATACCAACCAAGAATAACAATAACCAATAAACCAATAATCAATAACCAAAAGTAATAATCTCTTGGTCTTTTGTTGCCAGCCAAAGTCAACCGCTTCGGTTGCCAAAGAATTGGTACGACCGTTAAAATAACAAGAGCTCCTAACTGTTTGGTTAAAATACTTCCAAGTGAAAAGATAATAATCAAAAATAAATATTCTATTTGTTTGTATTTTTGATAAAGCTGAAAGGCATAAAAAGGTAGCAGGGCGAAAAAAGCAAAGGCAATATCAACATAACCGTCGCGCAAAAACGAACTGTCAAAATAGTAATGAAAAAGACCGCCGGTGATAATTAGACTAAACAAAAAATGAGTTTTTTTTGTTTGTAAATAAAGATCAAGAAAGATTAACAAAATACCCAAGACAAAAAGCGGCATCAACAATTTAGCAAACAGTTCCACCCGTGTCGTTTGCATAAAAACGTACGTCAGTGACCAATTAGCAGGAATTAACTGGGGATAATGATAGGTGAGTTTTGGAATTTGATTTCTGGCCCACTGGATGGCCCATTGATTCCACGAGTCGATGGCGTCGCCGGTCAAGAAAACTGAGTTTAAAGAGAGATTCTGGATAAACAAAAGAAAAAATCTAAATATGACAATCTCGACGACGATCGCACCAAGATTGTAAAGAAAAGAAGATTTTTTTGGAAGGAAGATGTCAACGGTTAATGGTTGATTTTTAACGACGATTAAAAATATAATCAATTCGCTAATAAAAATTACATAACAGTAAACAGGTTGATAAAGTTTTGTAAGAGTTAATAAAAAAACAAGAATAAAGTTAATTATTAAACTTAAACTGAAGATAAAAATTATCTTTTCAATAATCGATCGGACCCTAATTTTTAGAATAGAGATCAATAAAAATCCTGGAAGAAAACTCATCTGAAAAAAAGCCAGCCAACCGAGAAAATACATTAGTTATAATTATAACAATGAAAAAAACCTGTTCGTGTATCATTCCATTTTATAATGAAGAAAAAAGAATCGGCGCGGTTTTACGCCAGGTGGTCCAGGTAAAAAATATCTCTGAGATTATTGCCGTCGACGGTGGTTCAACCGATCGCGGTTATGACTTTGTTCGAGAAAACTTCCCCCAGATTAAATTGCTTAAGATAGAGAAATGTTTGGGTAAAACAGAGACGGTCAGAGAAGGAGTCAAACATGCCTCCGGTGATTATGTCCTCCTTTTAGACGCCGACCTTGTTGGTCTAAAAAAGCAAGAATTGGAACACGTTATTACCAATGTTATTGGCCATCCGGAGATTGATTTAGTGATTCTAAAACGGACTAATACTCCATTTTCTTCACGAATAGTCCGTAGCGACCTGGTTTTTTCCGGAGAAAGAATCATGAGGAAAATCGACCTGGATAAAATTTTAAGTTTGCGCTTAACCAAATACCAGCTGGAAATTGCCACTAACAAATATATGACTAAAAATAAAAAAAGAGTTTATTGGTTTGCCAGTTCGAATGAAAACACTCCCAAAGTGAACAAAACGGGTTTGATCAGCGGTTTGTTAGGTGAATTGAAAATGAAGATAAACGTTATCAGTTATGACCCGATCGGCTACTGGTGGCAGATCCTTTTTTTCTGCCGTAAAAGAGTGCCCTTTTAACGATCTATGAGTTCTGAAGACGATAGCAGTTACTGTACAATCTATCTCGTCCGTCATGGCCAGACAGATTGGAATATAAAAAAACGAGTCCAAGGTCAGACAGATATTCCCTTGAATAAAAAAGGAGAAAAACAGGCGGAAGAGATGGGAAAAAAATTAAGCCATATTGCTTTTGATGCGGTTTTTTCCTCCGATCTGATTAGGGCCAAAAGAACGGCGGAAATTATTACGTTGGAAAAAAGATTAGTTGTGCAAACAACCAAAGCTTTGCGGGAGAGATATTTCGGTAAATTCCAGGGGCAATCACTGATTAACAAAGAAATAATAAATCTAATTGATCGCTATAAAAGGTTGACCGACCCGAGCGTTAAACAAGAGATTGAAAGTGACGACTTCTTAATCAAGCGATTTATTCTTTTTTTAAGAGAGATAGCGGTAGGTTATCTCGGGAAAAAGGTTTTGGTAGTTTCCCACGGTGGACCGATGAGACTTTTTTTAATTCATCTCGGGTTTGATAGTTATGAAAATTTTACTGAAGCAAAAATCGATAATTTAGCTTATATCAAAATCCTCTGCGACGGGGTGGATTTTTTTATTAAAGAAACTTTTGGGATTAAAAAGATGTGTGTTGAACGTTAGTTATTACGTGTAGAGATAAAGTCCCGCCATCAGTTGTGCTATGACGAGAGCGGACATATTTTAAGGCGGTTTCGCCGTCCATATGAGTTAATTCTTCTTTAAAAGAAATTTTTTTATAATATTGATTTAATAGTTATACTACAAAAAAATTCTAACCACCTTTAAAAAGGCCTAGGAATAAATAAAGAGTCAGCTGTAAATTTCGGAATATCAACAATACTTCTCATTTTACTTAATGCATTAATTTTTTTTTCAGCGTCGTCCCTAATAAATAAAAAAGGATTAATCAATCTACAGATTCCAGAGAAAGTCTCCGGGTAGTCTTCAGGAATAAAATGAGATTTTTTTAGAGCGCGAATGAACATAAAAGGACCTGTATCGGTAAGTTTTAAGTTCTTATTTGAAATTTTTTCTAAATAAATTAACGAGGTTTGTTCGTGACCTTCAGTTATGCCCAATTCTTGTCTCATTGTGCCTAAAACCATCTCAAGCTGTTCTGGAGTTTTTAAATAACTAGATAGAGGAAGAAAATCAAGCAAACCATACAATGACGCCAAAGGCAAAAATAAAAATGGATTATAGGTAAGATAGGTTAAAAAAGAAGCCATCAAATCCGGGGCTCTTTGCATTATCTGCATCACTTCTGGAGCCTCAAAAATATGATTAGTCACAAATTTTTGCGCAAGTTTTTCTTTTGCTGTTTGAGCGGAAGATCGATAATAGACCTTTAACTCATCAAGGGATAAATTTTTCTCGCCAAAAAAACCTGGCCAAAAAGTGCCAATACCTATAGCTCTTAATGCCGCTCCAAATATTTGAGAAAAGGTATGATATTCTGGCGATTCTCCTATCGCAATAACTTGACTTTTATCTTCATATCGAGGCAATTCTATTACTGTGTAAAGTTTGCCGTCATGAAAAACTAAATCAGCTTTGGAAGCTAGTTCAATATCTGGAGAACTGTTATGCCGACGTTGCTCGTCAAAAATTTGCCATCTATCCGGAGTTTGACCATAACTGGTTTTAAATTGGAAACAATCGTTAATATAAATAATAACACTAAGAAAAGTTCTTGGTTTATTATTAGTTGAATAACAACTTAATACCGGTTGAATTTTAATTTCATAATTCTGACCGTCTATAACCTTTGATAATAAATCAAAATTTTCACCCTTTGTTTGATTATCAAGCAAGAAGCCTAATTCTATCATTGATTTTCTCAAATTAAACCAAACATCTTGAGGACGGGCATTATGAGGTTGGTATCTAATATCGGTATTTGAAGGACCAACCTGGAGGATTTCAACTACAGATCGAGCAACGGCATCGTCTTTTTCAACTAATCCTGCCAGATTATCTGTGTATAAAGGAGTGATGTTCCAATACCCTTCAGGTGTACCAAAAAATTTTCTTTTAATTAAGCTTCCACGTTGAAAAGCAAAAGCATTTGTTTGGGAATCAACCTCACAACAATCTTTTATTCCTAAGATCATTTGAGAAACAATTTCTGGTACTGCAGTCTTGGCTAAATGCGGAAAAAAATCTCTTAAAAAATCTGCAAATAGTATTTTTTCTCCTTGGGGTTGAGGCTCTTTTTTTAATGAATTGGCTTCAATAGGATAAGCCATAAATTTAATGATAAAATATATAACCTTGGTTTCGTCTCGTTTCTAAAATATTTTTTGACAGTCCCAACTTGACAAATTTATTACGAAGGCGTCGGATAAATTGATCCAATGCCCAATCGGTATAGTTATCAATTTCATTCCATAAGGCCTTAGCTAATTCGTTACGAATAACTAGTTTATTGGGAAAAGTTAAGAGATATCTTAATCCTTTTCTTTCTGATCTGCTAAAAAAAGAATCGACGGATATAGAATTAAGGATGATTTTTTTATCTTTGTCTAAAGACAGAATATTCCCTTCTGTTAATTGTTGGATTATGAATTTATTGAGTAAAGGAGAGAGATAGTTAGTTCTATTCAAGTATTCAATAGTGGATTTTTCTTCATCCGTAAAATTTGATTCTTGTCTGGCTGCTTTTTTCAAAACCTGTTTTTCCTTTTCTTCAAGTTCGCTATAGATGGCTTTGAGGCGAAAAGTCATTTCTTCATGATTAAATAAATCTCTTAGATCTTTATTTTTTGAATAATGTCTGACTGCTTCCTTGATAAGCCAAAGATTGCTGCCGCATTCTTTGAGGATCAGATTTTTTATATTAATGGAGAGATTGGTTTTGAATTTATTTTCCAAATAAAAAAGAAATTGTTTTAAGTCATATTTTTGATACTTTGGATAAAAATAAATATTCTGGAGTAAATACTGATATGAGGAAACTATTTTTAGATTCCATGGGTAAGTGATATTACGCTGAAAAAAGAACAATAAGGAAAGTTGGCTGTTTTTCTTGACTAGGTTGTTGAAATAGGTTAAAAAAGATCGTTTGTCTTCGAGAAGATCGTCGGCGTTACTAATAAAAAAGAAGGTTTTTCCCTTATTGTTGACAGGCAGCTTCAGATTTTCCGGGTAGTCAATAAGATAACTTTTTAAGTCAATAGTTTTTAAAGGTCTATCTTTTATCAGCTGATTAATACGATAGCTTTGTTCCCTTTGACTCAAGCCAATGATAGTTCCGCATTCGCTTCTTTTTATGACATCGTTTATAAAAACACAAAAGTGAGAGAAGGTTTTTTCGGAAATTGGCGAGATAGATTTTTCCATAGCCCCATAGTATAGCAAATTTTTGTCAAAATGACAAGATTGTGTCAGATATGGGGTCAAGTAGAAAGTCAACCTTGCCAATAAAATACTATCAGGATGAATCCAGATAATAGATTGTCAATAATATCAAGAAGAGATTTTTTGAAATTGGCTGAAGTGGCCGCAGGAGGATTTATTTTAGCTTGTTGTGGTCCTACTAAACATCTACCTTTATCGGGTCCGGATCCGATTCCTGCACCCCGTCCGGAGCTGGAAAATGTCAGTGCTCCTAATCTTTATCTTCTTCTTTTTTCCAATTGGGTAGATCAGGCGCGAAAAAAAGGGGAGTTGCCTGATTTTGATCAGTTTAAAGACCTGTCATTCATTACTCCGGCCGGTGATTATTCAGGCGGTCAGATAATAAATAATCTTAACCAAAGAAACGAACCCGCGCCAGGATTTCTTCTCTCGGCGGTTATTGCCAGTACATTTTCCGAAACTCCGCCGACCTGTGAAGAGGTCTGGCGGGCGATGTGGTTTAGATTTATTTCTTATATGGGGACTGATAAAAATACAATTACCGTTCCTGAAGATTGGAGCGAATTTCACCAAGATGTTATTCATATCGTCGTTGATCGAATATTTGAGGGAAGGCAAATAGATGCAAAAGAGTTTAAATTACAACAGGCACTGGATTATTTGGAGAAAAACTGCAAAAATAATTATAAGGTAACTTATAATCCGTCGAGAAAAGGAGTAGCGGTTGAGGTCAAACAGATATCTGAATGGGAGAGGGAAGAATACTCTCGATTTGATCTGCCGCCTCTTGACGGAAAGGCAATTTTTTCGGTCATTGTCACAGCGGCGTTTGTCTACATCATTTTTACTAATCCGGAACTGGCGCCGTTATTAATTTTTGCCAAACCATACTAACCGAAGCGGTTAGGGGAGAGATAAATTAAAAATTAAAAGTTCAAAATTAAAAGTTAGTTAAATAATCTTTAAGAATTCTTTCTATTTGCTGATCATTAATTTGTCTGCCTTTACCTCGATGTGATAAGAGGGCGCCGGAAAAGGTCTTCGGAATATGCATCAGTTCATGAATAAGCGTTTTAATTTTCTCACGTTCGGGCAGTTTGTCAAAGCGCTTAGCGTTGACCTCGATGATATAGTGGGGTTCAATCCCAACAACTTCTTTAAAGAGCTTGGCCATACCCCAGATTCTGGCTACGGCCCTGGTTTTTGCATCAAAACTGCGGATGCAGTGGATATTATTTTTCTTAATATGCTTCAACTCCAATTGATTAATTAATTGGAGTAAAGTTTTTTTGATTTCCGGAGCAGGTGAATATTTCATAGAAAATAATTATAATCAATCGCTTGACAAATTAATGGTAATATATTATCCTGTACATATATGTACAGGATAGATGTCTTGTTGAAGCAAAATAGACAATTGTTTCACACAAATGACCTGTCTCTTTTATGGGGCATAACCAATAAAAATACTCTTTACACTACGATTAAAAGGTATGTCCAAAAAGGGATATTAATGTCAATCCATAAAGGTTTTTATTCAACAGTTCCAATCGATCGGATCAACGCTTATAAAATTGTCCAAGGATACCTGCATCGATATTGTTATATAAGTTGTGAGACGGTTTTATTTGGGGCGGGTGCAATTTTTCAGAAAGGAAATTATATTACGGCCGTTTCTGATGTTTCAAGAAAGTTTGCCTTAGGAAATAATGCTTATTTTGTACATCAATTAAGAAACGATTATCTATATAACGAATATTGTATAGATAATATTGATAGTATGGCGGTTGCCAGTTTAGAGAGAGCAGTAGCGGACATACTTTATTTTGCTCCTCGCTATCATTTTTACAATAGAAAAGTTATTAATTGGAAAAAAGTGAAAGAAATCCAAAAGAAGGTTGGGTATATATGATATTACCGAAGCGCGAAGATGTTTTTCATAAAGTTCAGCTTTATCGATTGTTGACCGGATTAATCGATTCAAATTTATTATCACGATCCATATATTTTAAAGGCGGAACGGCCGCCTCAATGATGGGTTTTTTAGATAGGTTTTCTGTTGATTTAGACTTCGATCTGAAAAAAGACGTTTCTATAAAAAAAATTAATAAGGAGCGAACAGGAAAAACTGCCCGTTTATATTTAGAAGAATTAATTGATTTTATTACAAAAAAAGTAACGGAGAGAATGATTACAGAAGGTCTCAGCTTTCTTTTACCAGCTGATAGCTTTAATAAAGTCAGAAAAATATTAAAAAAAGAGACGTTGATGCTTCTGCAAGATGAGATAATAAAACTTCAAAAAAACTAATTTTTATAGGATTAACGATAATACTTTTTTAGGTATTAATTAAACTTCATGGCTGAAGTTAAGCTTGCGGACTAAAAGATCGACTCGTTTTTTTATATCTTAGGCGATTGAATATTTCATGATTTAAATATCAACATCATTTGATAAAATAATTATATGTTAGACGTTGAACCATCAGGTTTAATGACCGAAACCCGACCAACTAGTTTTCCACCGATTAGTTTTCGTTTTTTTTACCAGCCTACTCAGGAAAACGTTAAAAACGCAATTGTTGCTGTTAGAAAACCGGAAATTAGACCACCAAACAAAGTTACAGAAATATATCAGTATTTACACTCACTTGAAAAAACCTGATTGGCACAACCTCGATAGTGATCCAGTATTGGCAGCTAATATAAGGTTACCTATGTCAGTGTTATGGTCTCTTTATCAAATAAGAGATACGAGAAACTGGGCGACTTTGATTTTATCAAACACCCGGATGTTTCTCCCGGAACAAAAAAATTATTAGAGCCGGATTTAGAGTTTATTAAAATATTGGTTGATACACCAGCAAACAAATGGGAGAAAATGCATCAGAGAATGGCCGAATTAATAAATGGCGAAAGACTTGAAGGACTTTTTCTTTCCGCTGATATTTTATGTCGAGAAAAAGGGTTAGACCTGGAAAAAGATTTTCTATCTCCCTTAAAACAATTTGAGATGGGTATAGGTTATGACCCTCATGTTGCGACTCTGGATAGTCGTGCTGCTGGAACCCAGATACCTTTCCCGTTAAGAGCCTTGGTGGGTAATTTAAGATTTGCTAGACAGGTGCTAGCCCAGGGTAGTTTAGCAAGCGCGGTGACTCAAGAGTACCAATATATTTTAACAACCCATGCCTATTTTATGAACGTGATAAAAACTGAGTTAGAAAAAGCCTTTAAAGTAAAGCTGGAGCTTGAGAAAAGAAATTTTGTTCTTAAAGAGGAGAACTTAGAAGGCATTAATTTAGATGAGTTTTTTGCTACTAATCCGGTTATTCAAAACATGTGTGATATTGTTATGAAAGATTATAATCAGCCTGAACTTATTTATCAAATTGTGCGTACAGCCTTTGTATTGGTATGATTGATCCGGCTATTAACGAGGCGTTAATAGAATTTCCTTTCACGGAAAACGTAATGACGGAAGGCTTACATGTTCCGATGGGGACGTTATACAATTATAACCAGAGACATCATATATTAAGAGCACTTAGTAGGAAAAAACGTCTCACGTAGCGCGTTGCCATAACCTAGCCATGACCGAGTCGGTCATAGGACATTGTCATAACCTACAAAAAAAATGTCAGTTAATAGATCATCAACGAAATAAGAAGATATAATCGTTAGCTTGTTTAGACATCAACGATCTGTTCTCTCGCTTTCGTGTCAGAAGCATTCGTGTCGGAAGTTAAGGAGATCTGTGTTATTGGAGCTTCTGATAAATCTCCTCCGAGGAAATCGGCTGGAGTAGGCAGGGGGATTGACAATTGGATACCCATACTCCATAAGATGGCTTCAACATGCTGAGCTAGTTGAGCGGTAGGCGATTGGTCACCCGCATTGCGTTTAAACCAGCCAAACGTACGGTAGCCGGTATCCAAAACTGTTCTTATCGTATCGTCGGTAACGTCGCCGATTTTTTCACCCATCTGCCCCATCGTGGCAGCAAATTTTATATTAGCAGTTCTAGCAGCACTAATTCTTCTCTGCATGAGAGAGAGTTGAAAACCTAAGGCTATAATTAAAGGCTGGAATTTTTTTTGGATACCTAATGTTATTGCTTTGTTTTGAAATCTCGGGATAATAGTCTCAAGCGTTTTTCCTAACATAATAGCGCGAACAATCTCGTCATCAATTTGATATTGTGTATTTCTGACAAGAGCTTGTCTGTCTTTTTCATTAGCTAAATGGCTAATCAGATTGGCAAATACTTCTTCACTTACTTGAGTTTTATGTCCGACTAAATCAGTATATCCAACTTCTTTGGCGAGTCCGATAAATAGTTGTCGTGATAACTGTTGATCTTTTAGTAGAGCTTCGACAATGTCACGGGCGGCAAAGGAAGCTTCAGGAATAGCAGTAATAGTAGTATACCCTTGTCCCATCATCCAAGAAGCTAAACCCCAGGCAGCAATTGCCATAGGATGTCTGGGGACGTCAACCCCATCATTAGTCAATCCAATTGTTGATCCGGCTCTAGCCCTTTCTTGTAATACTTTCAGGGCATTTTCAGTGAGCTTGGCTACTTCTGGATCGATCATACCCTCTTCTAAATGGATAAAAGGAGCGATTGCTCTTTCAATAGATGCTATTGGATCTCCTTGATCTGTAATATTTTTTTGTACACCATCATTTGCGGCTTTTGCTAAATTTTCTGTCCGATTCATTTGTACACTTTCTCGTAACTTTTCCATCTTTTTATCTGTCTCCGTTCTAAGTTCTGCGAGTAGTTTGCCGACAGGAGAGTCGGCCGTTACTTTAGTAGAAACGGCTGAAAAGACATCATCGGTCTTGGCTCCAAGAAGATGCTTTAACGTTTGCATATAGAGAACGGCAGCCTGATCAAAGGCCCCGACGAGATTATCTCTCATCTGTTGAGCGGCTTGGACAAATTCAGGAGAAATTCTTGGCGGCGGATCTTGGCTGGCTAAGATAATTCTAAGATCTTCTTGGCAAGCGTCTTGAATAGCCGCATTTATAGTCATTGGTCGCTTAGTTTTAGGTGATCCTTCTTTTGGTTTGTAAAAAGAAAGTAGTTTTTGGATGTCGATGGCTTGAACTAAAAACGAGTTGGGGACATTATTAATATCAACCAGGGTCTTAATCGTTGTAGGAGCTTGGCTAGCCGCGATTTGACTTTTTTTTATACCTAAAAAGTCAAGAAGGAGACTTCTTCTATGGGATGGGCCTTCAATGACGGGGTAGATTTTAAGCAGTTCTTGTGTCTTTTCCAATATGTAAGGAGAGATTGGCCTTAGGCCGATTTGATCTTCATCGATCACAGGAGGCAACTTTTGTTTGTTGACCGCCAATCTCATGACGATATCTTTCCAATGGCCATGATCGACTAAAGTCGGGGTGTCTAAATAAGCTTTATTGGCTAGCAGATCAACAAATCTTTGCTGTTCTTTTAAAGGCCAGTATGGCAGGACCCGCTCGACTATTTTCAAGGCGACTTGACCAATATGAGACTTATTTTCATTATATGAAGTAGTAGGACTAGTTTTACCGAGGATTTTAACCAATAAACTTAAGTATGTTTCTCGCGCTTTTTCTTTTAAAGGATTATCTTCTCCTTTAAAATCTTTAAGGACGATACCGACCTCAAAAAGTTCAAAAGCAGCCAATTGTTCTCGCGAAACTCCAATCTCACCTGATAATTTGTTTGGTCCATCTTTTAAGAACTCTTCAACTCTTCCATGCTCACCAATTATCTGATTAAAGTAGAGCGAGTATATAAGCTCTTGCTGGACACATTGCCATAAGGTTTCCGGTTGATCTGCTTTTCTCTCTGCAGATGGGTATAACAGCCAGGCTGCTCCAGGAATAACGTCTCCTAGGCCAGTCAGTTTATCATTATTGCCGATAATGCCAGCGAGGACTTCCGCCATAGAAAAGTCAACTTTGGTTAATTCGCTTTTTTCATGTTCTTTTGTCAACTTTTCCGTAATAATTGGAATAGACAGATGCGTCAATAATTCTTGATCAGGTGGGAAAGTGGGAAGTGTATCGGCGACCATCTTACCTCCTGCCCTAAAGCCAGCATAAAAATTACCTAATAAATTAACATCAACAGACTCAGGCTGTCTAGCCGCTAAAGATCTGTCTTGATTATATCTTAACGTCTTAGCCAGTTGACCTCCTTGTCCGAGAATTAAGGCAAGCTCGGCTAAAGCTCGTGGTGAAATCGATTTTAAAGCGAGCATCATATCAGTTAGAGTCTGTTGAGTTAGACCGGTAGTCTCAAGTCTATAAGTCAGTTTTTCAAGGGCGGCGGTTTGAGAAGCTCTAAAAGTCTTAATTTTATCATCATTAAGTTTATTTTTAGCACCAAATTTTAAACAATTTTCCCTGACAGCCCAAAGGATGTATTGGCAGAATTGTTTTTGTTCTGTCGTCCTTGTCGTGTCTTTTGAGGCGATAAAATGACCCAAGGACTTTACCAATTCGATCGATTGCGACGAAGCCAGTATTTTATCGATAAAATATCGTTGGAGAGGTTTTAATTTTTGTTCTTCTCGGCCTTGGCCTTTTGCTTCCCCGGCAATGATCGCCTGGGCGATCGGCGAGTCGGAGAGGAGAGATAAAAGATCTTTCATCACTAAAGTAGTCAGGTCGGCAGATTTATCTGGGCTTTTTTCTAAAAATGCTAGTCCGGTATCGATCATTCCTTTAACAAAATCAGCTTGGAAGTTTATCTCTTTGGTGGAAACTTCTTGAATGACCGAAGCATGAATGGTTTGGATGGTTGGAGAAAAATCAGCTTTTTTGGCGCCAAAACCCGAATTCGGGTTTTCTAGGGCAGTTAAGTAATTATTATAGTATTGATTTGGAGTGACAGTAGAATCAGGATGTTTTAAAGTAGCAATGTTATCAACTGATCGTGGTTTTGTAGCCGCTCCGTCCTTTTTTCTTAACATTATCTCGACGGCTTTTTTAGCATATCGGGCAGCAAGAGCGAGATTATTAAATTGTCCAAACATTTGATCTATTCTTTGATAAGCTTGAGCGCTTGAGTTTTTTTTTAGAAATGCACTAAAATCGCTAAGTGTTAGATTAACAAGATTATAAAACGCGGTGTCATCCTTACCTCGGCTAAATTCGATCAGTCGTTGAAACCTTTCGGGCAAAACATCAGAGAGATCGGCCTTGGCGCCAGCTCCATAAACAGGATCGCTAAGCATTGATGTAATCTCTTCTAAGAATTTTTGCGGTTGATTCCAACGTTGTTCATCTATTGCCGTATGGACATTGGGCAAATCAACACGTCCGGGGTCACCCGCAGTTATAGATGAGTTTGTTGCTGCACTTTGTTGTTCAGCTTCAAGTTTCTCTAACCACTCAGGCGTCTGAGGTTGAGCAACGCTCTCAACATTTGTGGTTCTTCTCGGTTCTGGGCGAAGTCCTTCCATCATCCTAAATTGTTGAAGATAGATTAGTCTTAGTTCTGGTCTGTCGGAAGCCTTTAAGGCTGTTAGTAATTGATTTTGGCCTTCTCGGATAAATGCGGCAACTTGTAATGAGTCTTTTTTTGCAAATCTTTTTAACATTTTTTCATGTGCTTTTAGAATAGTTCCGACAGCTTCCAATCGACCACCTAGACCTGAGCCAGGTTTTGTAAAAGAGCTTATTAAATCTTGCCAATATAAGCCTGGTCGATTAAGTGAGATGGCAAAAGGAAATACATAGTCACGACCCAAATCACCAGCTCTCAACAACCTACCTCCTAAATTTTGGCCATAAGTTTTTTCTTGTTCTGATGGAGAATTTGACATAATTTTATAATAAGAATAGTTTAATAAAAAGTCAAGAGATGTTTTGTAATAATTCTTTTCTAAAAGAGTATTTTAAAAGCATTTTTTTGGCTTTTTCTTTGGTTCTATAGATTTTTAAAAAGGCCTCATACGTTTCTTTAATTTCATACGGGTAGATAATCCATTCATCAATGATTTTTAGATAGAAATCCGGACGGGGTTGAGTGAAGGATCTGATTATTGGGGCTAAAGTATAGTATTTTTTTATTTTTAAGGTTTTGAGATAATCACGGACTTTTTGGAAGGTTGCACCATGGTCGGCGATCTCATCAACGACCAAAAGAGTTTCATTTTTGAAATCTTTAGTTGGTAGTTCGGTTATTTTTACATCCTCTTGTTGATGAATTGTTTTGTAAGAGATAATCGTCAAATGGGAGATGGGTAGGTTATCTAAGAGGTCGGAAAACATTCTGGCCCAGACCAGGCCTCCGCGTGAGATACAGAGAATCCGGTCAAACTTATAGCCCTTGAGTTTTTTTGCCAACTGAAGACAGTCTTCTTCTAACTCTTCCCAAGAAACTTTGTAGAAGTTCATAAAATATTTAAAACTTAATAGCAAAATTTTTTTATTTGTGGGGCCTGTCTCGAATTCATTCCCACCTTCGCTAAAGCTTCGGTGGGCAAGCCCGCTGGTGCTCGCTTCGAACAATGCCCCTCGACTGCGCGCCGTCGGGATCCCTTTCTCTCGACACCCACAATAAATAACCCATTCTTTTTAATATGATACTATATTATTAATGAAAAAGATTTTTATTTTTTTGTTGATAACCGTTGGTTTTTTGCTGTTGGGATTTTCCGTGAACGCGGAAGAGATTAGAAGTTTCAATAGTGACATAAAAATTAACAAAGATGGAACGATTAATGTCAGAGAGATAATAACTTATGATTTTGGTTATCTTTACAGACACGGGATTTACCGGAACATTCCTTATATAAAAACAAATATTGAAGGAAAAAAGTTTAAACTAGATTTTTCTAACTTTTCCGTTACTGACGAAAATAATCTGTTTTACCAATATTCCCAGTCAACGGTTAATAACAACATTCAATTAAAAATAGGAGATCCAAATAGGACAATTACTGAAATCCATACTTACATTATTGGTTATACAATCTCTGGTGCTCTGACCTATTTTTCCGATCATGACGAGCTCTATTGGAACGTAACCGGAAATGAATGGGAAGTACCGATCGCCATGTCCACCGCTTCGGTGGAGTTACCGGTAGAAGTTCAGCAAAAAGATATGAAGATAGCTTGTTACACCGGAGCATATGGCATAAGCCAATCTCAATGCTACTTTGACAATCTTGGAGCCGATCGTCACAAGATTGTTATAAAATCTTTAAAACAACTTGGGCCTAAGGAGGGGATGACGATCGTTGTGGGTTTTCCGAAAAATATTGTTGCCGTCTTTGAACCAAAAGAATTTGTCAGCTTTTGGAATACTTTCATTGGTAGATTAGTTACTTGGTTACTTAGTTTGTTAGCTCTTATTTGGTACGTTGTTCTACCTTTTTATATTATCTATCGTTGGGTTAGATACGGACGTGATCCCTCCTTCGCTAAAGCTTCGGAAGGGCAAGTCTTCGTTAGAGAAGTAACCGCTTGGTTTGATCCACCTCGCCTAAAAGGCGATCGCCCTTTGGGCGAAAAAGGTAATAGATTTTTAACCCCGGGTGAAGTAGGTACTTTAGGTGATGAGACAGCAGACCTTAAAGATGTCTCTGCAACAATTGTTGACCTAGCAAGAAGAGGTTATTTGAAGATAGAAGAAAGAAAAAAAGGCGACTTTTATTTCATAAGAAAAAAAGACTTTTTTGATGATCTAACATTGTTGGATTATGAAAAGATATTATTAGCGGCGATTTTTGTCAATGCCGGTAATTTATTTTCAAGTTTTATTAGCATCTTTTCTACTACTTTTAGCAAAAGTTATTCATTTAGTTTTTCTTACCCACAGAAGAAAGATATCGATGTAAAAAGTAGTGTCCAGAATGAAATGGATAAATTGAAATCTAAGAATCTACTTAAAGAAATCAGATTAAAAGATAAACATCTTTATAACGGTATAGAGGCAGTCAAATCAGGTCTATACGAAGATATTGTTAGAGTAGGACTTTTCCCGAAAAATCCGCAAACTATACGAACGAAATATTATGTTCTTGCAGGAACCGCTTTGTTTACAGGCAATTTCTTTTTGGCTCTTGTTGCTTTTGTTTTTGGCCGGGTGATGCCAAGAAAAACAGTTGCGGGTGTTAATGCTTTTAACGTGTCAAAATCATTAAAAAACTTTTTAGTTTCACAGGAAAGACAACTGCAATTTCAAGCAGATAAACAAATGATGTTTGGAAAATTATTGCCCTATGCGATTGCTTTTGGAGTAGAAAAAGTTTGGGCTAAACGGTTTCAAGATTTAAATATTGGGCAGCCGGATTGGTATCAAGGTGCTTCGCCTGGGATCTTAAATAGTTATGTTTTTGTCAACAGCCTAAATTCTTCAATGAAAAGTTTTAAAATGGCGACAACACCGACTCGAAGTTCATCGGGTTTTTCTTCAGGTTTTGGTGGCGGGTTTTCAGGGGGAGGTGGTGGAGGAGGGGGTGGTGGGTCGTGGTAAATATTAAGAAGAAAGCTCGATGTCATTTTTTCGACCGCCTCACCCCCTAAAGGGGGTACCCCCAGGCGATTGTCTCAAAAAGACATCTTCGCTTTCTTCCCTTTATGCGAATTTTTTAAAAATTAATTGAAACTATCAAGCGAATAATATATACTTACCCCAATGAAATTGAATCTTCATATCAACCGATTGAAAGAAATGGAAGATCAGGTGGAGATTGTTGAGAGAAAAGGCTTGGGTCATCCCGATACCATCTGTGACCTGATTGTTGACTATCTTTCTATCCGTCTTTCCCAGATCTATAAAAAAAAATTTGGAACGATTCCCCATTTTAATATCGACAAAGCCTTGTTGGCCGCCGGTTCAGCCGAGTACAAGTTTGGTGGCGGGAAGATCATATCGCCTATGAAGTTTTATATCGGCGATAGGGCCACTTATAAAGTAGGCAAGAAGAAAATTAATCTGAATAAAGTTATAAAAGATGAAATCTATAAATTCCTAAAATCGAAACTCAGATTTTTGAACCGGAAAAATTTTATCGTTTATAACGAGATTAAACCAGGATCATCCTCGCTTCAAGATATTTTCAAAAGAAAAGCCAAGATTTTACCCTCCAATGACACCAGCGCTCTGGTTGGTTACGCGCCCCTGACGACTTTGGAAACAATCGTGTTAAAAGTTGAACAGTTTTTGAACTCACTGGCTCTGAAAAAACGCCATCCTGAAGTAGGGGAAGACATTAAGATTATGGGTAGGCGAGAAGGAAAAAAATATTATTTAACGATTGCGATTGCCTTTGTTGACCGGTTTATCAAAAACGAAGACGATTATTTTAGCAAGAAAGCAAAAGTAGAGGAAGAGATCAATAAATTTATTGCCAAAAACTTCCAGGTCAGCCTGAAGATTGTCCTCAATACTTTAGATCGAAGAGGAGCCGGAGTTGACGGTTGTTATCTATGTGTTACCGGCACCTGCGCCGATTCGGGTGACTCGGGCCAGGTCGGTCGGGGTAATCGAGCTAATGGGTTAATTCCTTTGAACCGAGTAGCAGGGAGTGAAGCGGCCGCCGGCAAGAACTGCGTTTCTCACGTTGGTAAAATATATAATTTACTGTCTTTCAAACTAGCTGATGAAATTTATAGAAAGACCGGAAAGAAAACAACGGTTTGGCTGGTTTCCCAGATCGGCCAACCAGTTGACCAGCCAGCGCTCGTTTCTATTGGAATTGAAAAAATTAATCTGGCCGATAGGAAAAAAGCAGAAAAAATCGTTAAACAAAACTTCTCGCAGATGAATCACTTCATTAATCTTCTAATTACCGGAAAGTACCGAGTGGTTTAAACTAGCGCTTTTTTTCTTGAGGTTTTTTATAGAAGGCGATATACATTAAGAGGAAGATGATTGCGATCATGCCTCCAACTATTTGAAAAGCAATATTGGCTTTAAGAAAATCAAACTGGATCATATATTTAAATACCGGTCAGTGTTAATTGCCAAAACAAAATAAATAACAGCGAATATTAAATTATAACTGATAACTAAAAATTGTTCATCTGTTTTTAAGTTCGAACCAGGCGCAAGTACTGAAGTCATAAAATAGGCAGCCGATACATTTGAGAAAAAACTGTTTGATGTTCTTAGGAAAGATTTTGGAAATAATAATTTCATAAAATAGATTATTCACAGTTTTTAAACTAAGTCAATGGATTATACGCTACAAATGGTAAGCTTAGGATTGCCACAACAATATAAAAAATTGTTTGTGGCTCAACTTAGGGTATGGTAAAATTATCTCAAGCCCTTATAGCTTAACCCCGAAGAACGCTTACTTGCTTGCAAGGTTTACATCCTCGCCTCGCAAGAGCGCGTCTACGGGGCAGGCGGATAGAGCGCTCATAGCTTAACGGATAGAGTAATGGTTTGCGGAACCATTGATCCCAGTTCAATTCTGGGTGAGCGCACAAGAAGATGGCAGTTTACCCTGAACTACGCGCTTCGCTTGAATTCAGGGTTCAATTCAGCCTGGGAGCACCATAAAAAATCGAAAATTAAAAATCAAAGATCAAAAATAATTAGGGGCCATGGTGTTAATGGTAGCATGTTCGTCTCCAAAACGAACGGTGGATGTTCGAATCATCCTGGCCCTGCATTAGAGTTTCTTTCCGAACGGAGTAAGGATTAAAAACTCTATCTCTACGAAGAACAGACTTTCAAGAAAAAGTTTGGGAAAGATTACGAAAAATATCTAAGGCGAGTTCTGCGGTGGTTTCAGATTTAGCTTCAGACACTCTGAGAGTGACGAAGTTAGTATGGGCTTCTGATATACTAATTTCATGTTGTTACCAACTCATATTGCTACTGGATATATACTTTCAGAGGTTTTTATAGACAACTATAATTTGCTACAGACTGATAAGTTGTTAATTACAACATTGACGCTGGCCGGTTCGCTTGCTCCAGATATTGATGGGTTGTTTGGACTGCAGATAAAAGATCATCATAAGACAGTTTTTCACACGCCAATATTTTGGAGTTTACTTATTTTTATAATGGGTTTTATTGGTTTTTCTATCAAGAATTTATTGATAGTTATTTTTATTATCGCTTTTGGGATAGGGGTCTTTTTTCATTTGTTTTTAGACTGGTTTAGTGGTCGGTCCGCTGGGATAAGGATTTTTTATCCGTTTTCAAAAAAACAATATAGTTTGTTTCCCCTTAAACCCGAAAAGGGGAATGTTCCAATATTTCCTAATAAAAAAAACATAAAAAAATATCGTGAATTTATAAGGTATTATCTCAAAAACAAATTTTTAGTTATTACGGAAACATTGATCATCTTAATTGCTATTTTTATTTGGATTTGGACACTCTAAGGGTGTCTAGGCACGAACCTGTTAACCTTAGACGCGCTAGACTATATAAGATTAGAGATTATATTTATCTATCTGGATGGGGAGAAACTACATTAGAAACAAATGCTTTGAAACCAAGTTTGGTAAACATACTTAACGCAAAATTTATACAACCATCAATATCTTTACCACCTTCATCATAATATGCCCCACTTAATATTATTTTTTTTATTTCTAATTTATTGAATAACTTTGTTAAAGAATCCCATTCTTCTTTTAATGTCTCTCCTTCCGTCGGTGCGCCCTCCTCTTTATTTTGTTTTTGGCTTGTGTGAGAAGTACAAGGTGTTGGATCATTCTCAAAAGTCGGAATATAGTAAATAGCCTGCATTCAAGAATTAAGTGCAACAGTAACTTGTAATGGTAATTTAGAGTATTCTAATTCTAACATCTCCTGAGGAGTAGCGTACTGTAATGCTTTTCTAGGCCTGTTGTTTAACTCCCAAACTATGTCATCAAGGTCATTTTGAGTAACGTTTTCAAGACTAGAGCCACGAGGTAAATATCTGCGAACTAATCCATTAGTGTTTTCATTTGTTCCTTTTTCCCATGAGGAATATGGATGACAAAAGAAAACCGGAGCATTAAGTTTGTTTTTAATTTCTTCATGATTTCTGTTTTCTGTACCGTTATCAACGGTTAACGATTTGACATAATATTCTTTCAAACCGTTAACAAATGCGCTCGTTGACTCTTTAGCTGTTTTTCTCATAAGTTTAGTTAAAATAGTATATTTTAATTTTCTCTCAACTATTGACTGGATGGCCTTCTTATATTTGTAAATGATAGCGTCTCCCTCCCAGTGACCAACTGTCTTTCTGGTTTCAACTTCCTTTGGACGATTCTCAATCGATACTCGATTTAGAATGATTTCGTGCTTAGATTTTCGTCCATTTCTTTTTGTTCTTCGTCTTTTCCCTTGTTTCAAATAATTCCAAAGTTTTTCTTGTTTCCCGTAATCAGAGTCATAGATAAACTGATAGATTGATTCGTAATTAACATAATCTTCTTCAGGCCTTGTTCCATCTTCAATTTCTTTCTTAAGTCGACCGGAGATTGTTTCCGGCGACCAGCCTTGTTTAATTTTGCCAATAACAAATGTTCCAATTGTAGGTGAATCCATTTTACTTCTTATTCCACATTTCCTTTTACTGGCTTCATAATCACTCTGTGCAAAATCCGCCGTATATCTTCGAAGTATTCCTCCTCTCGCCTTTATCTCACGGCTTATGGTTGATCTGTGAACTTTTAATAACTGGGCAATCTCGTACTGAGACCTGCCTTCATTTAGATAGACCTCTATTCGAACACGATTATGTTCGTTTAGCTGTCTGTAGCTTGATGTATTCATACAACGGTATTTTACCCTAAACCGTTGCACTTAATGGTTGAACTCAGGTAGGATTCTAAACAGAGGATATAAATACTAATAAAATTGTATGTTATAATCTTAAATATTAAATTGACTAAAAATTCAAATAAGGGTGTGTAGTTTAATGGTAAAACAGTTCTCTGATAAAGAACAGACCGATGGTTCGATTCCATCCACACCCACATTAGAAGCTCTTTTCGGTAAGAAAAGCGACTGCTTAGCTCAACGGTAGAGCACTTCGTTTACATCGAAGGGGTTGGTGGTTCAAATCCACCAGCAGTCACTATAGGGCTTCCCACTACGTCTTTCAACAAGCTCAAGGACTAAGTGGGATTAACTCGCAGTAAGACTCAATCAAGTTTCGTCAACTGTGAGTTGAACAAATCCCTCAGTGATCACGAGTTAGTATTAAATAAGTTATTATGGATATATTTCAGAACTCCGAGAAGCTTTTATTAAAAATTTCAAAAGATCTGTCTTTAAAACCTGATCATTTTTATCCCTTATCAGTTGCCTATATTTGGCCTACAAAGTATTGCCCTGTTGGCTGCGCTCATTGTATGTTTGCTTCTCCAAAACCCCGATTTATAAATCAAAATATGATTCTTTCAGAAAAAGCAATTAACAACTTTATAAAAATGAGCTACGATGCTCAATTAAGTTATCTCGTTGTTTCCGGTGGGGGAGAACCAATGTTAGAATTACCAACTATCTTAAAATTAATAAAAGAAGCTCGATTCAATTATTTTGAGTTAATAACAGGAGGATACTGGACCTCAAATATTCATCAAATTAAACGATGTCTAACAAAAATTCAAAAAGCCATCTTTTTTAAAAAAGCTAAACAAAAAAAATTTAGTTTTAGCTTGAGAATTAGCGTAGATAGATACCATCAAAAAATAATTAGCCCTAAATCTATTGCTCATTTGGTAAGAATTATCAGATCTGACTCGATGTTACCCGATAAACAAAGAAGTTATCCTGATATAAAAATTTACTTTAGATCTCTCTTAATAAATGATGATACCGTAAGTAAACTGGCTAAATTATTAGGAGCACGACTTAGTCCGCTTAAAAATTACATTAGGAATATTATCTTTGATAACTCAAGTAAGGGTTTAAATGAAATAACTGTTTTTTATAAAAGCATGTATTTTGTCGGTCGAGCTACCAATCTATCAGCCCATAAGATTATCGAGTTTGATGATTACTTTAACAGTTATTCCGATTTTAATGATGATATTAGATTAGGAAGAACTTACTTGGGTCCAATGTCAACTGGTGCTTTACTTAAAGGACTTAATGTCACAGTAACCTACAATGGAAAAATTATGCCTTATGGAGGTGTTTCTAATATTTACGGAGATATTTGTAAAGATAATTATAAAGATTTTTTAAATAAAATTTTTCATGATATTATTTCACGAACTCTTCTTTTAAAAGGCATAAATTATGTAAAAAAATTCGCTGAAGAAGTTGAGCCAAAACTTGATAAAAAAATAAAAAAGAAAAACTGGTTCGCTTCTATTGCTGATGAAAGTTTATCAACTTCAGAGATTAAATTATATGTCTGCTTGCGACTTGTTCAGGAAGATGTTATCAAAGGAAAAATTAAAGTTAAAAATCTCCCAAATTATTTAATCAAACTAATTTCTCATAAGAAAACATCTCTCCAAACAGAATATTATAAATATATTAATAAACTCAAGATTATTAAACGCATATATCCAAATGAGATGGTCCAAATTAAAATAAAAAATACGAGTATTTATTAATTGTTAATTTAGATGGTAACTGTGAGATTTTATTTATGATGATATCTCTTCCAAGCGGCCGCGACGACTGACTTTAACATCTCTTTATAATCTATTCCTGTTTTCCGGCAAGCGAGAGGAAAATAAGAGGTGGATGAAATCTCTGGCGGTAAAATCCCAGGCGGAGAGTTAACTTCAAGAACATAAGGATTCTCTTTCTCATCACAACGAATATCAATTCGACACCAGTCTTGTATATCCAAAGCCTCCCAAATATGTAAACTCATTTCTTTTAACTTCGATTTAAGTTTTCCGTTTAGTTCTGCTGGACAGGTTAAGTAATCACATCCTTCTGTTTTTTCTTCAAAATACCATTTGACCTCTAAAGAATCCAAAGGGAGGTATTTTTTAGGCAAGATTGAATGATCTGACTCAATTATTGGTAAAACCATCGGTGGATTTCCCAACATAGCGATAGAAAATTCTCTTCCTGTTAAAAAGGGTTCGACTAAGGCTGGCTGTTTGAAAATACTGATAATTTTTTTTGTCTGGTTTCTCAACTCTTTTTTATGATAGACAACGCTTTTGTTGGTGATTCCAGCCGATGAACCCTGGGCCAATGGCTTGACGATTAAGGGGAAGTCCAGTTTTATTCCAACCGATTCACTTTCTGTTTTTAAAAGCTGGTAGGGCGGGGTGGGAATATGATTAAGTAATAATATTTCTTTTGTTCTTACTTTATTGAGAATCAAACCTTCGGTTAACGGTCCACCGCCCGTATAAGGAATTTGCAGCATCTCTAATATCGCTGGCAGATGAGACTCTCGATCCAAGCCGTGTAAACCTTCAGCAATATTAAAAACTAGATCGATCTCGTCTTTTAAACGATAAAGTTTATAATAGGCTTTTTCATTGGCTTCGATCGGAATAACTCGATAGCCGCAGTTTCGCAGATGTTTTATTTGATGTTTGTTGGTAATCGGATCATCAAAATCCGCCTCCAACTGGTTTCGTAAATCTTTAGGATCTGGGTAGTGATGACGAACGTTATATAAAAAAGCAATTGTTTTCATTTTTTAAATTTAACTTTCATGAACGCCGTTATTAGTTATCGGCAAAAGCTTTTTCCCCTGGGCATCACGGAGGGTATTCATCAGTAGCCGTTTTAAAATCTCAATAAAGGAAATCCCATATAAATCAAGAATGCTGGCGATGGCACACTCTAGCTCCTTAGGACCAAAAGCAGGATTGCTGTTAGCATCGACAAAAAAATAGCGGCCAGAAGGATCAAGTCTAATATCAAACTTTCCATAATCAAACATTTCATTAATCTCAAACGCTTTTTTCACATATTCTTTTAATATAGAGTCTTGGTATTTTTGATAGTTAAAACCGCCACCTTTGACTTTTAACCATTGATCCTCAAAAGTGACGAAGATATATTTTTCATTTACTTTATGAAAGATTTTTTCCGCCAGATAAACTTTTTTATTTAATCCTTCAAGTAGGATGGCAGTAATCTCCCTACCTACAATAAACTCTTCGACTAAAATTGGTTGATTATAGGTTTTAATAAGAAATTTTAACCGTTCACGAAGATGTTTTTCTGTTTCAGACACGGCGTTTCGGGTTATTTCTACCGCTCCGTGAATCTCATTAAGTTTGGAGATAAGGGGGAAACGCAATGTTGGGTCGATCGGATCCGAGTAGGTGTTAAAAAGCTGATGATTGGGAACAGGAACACCATTCTGCTGCAATAGTTTCCTCACTAAAAATTTATTATATGATAATGCTTCGCCCAGTATGCCAGCACCGGTATAAGGAATGCCTAAAAGTTCTAGCAAGGCCGGGATGGTTGAGGCCAGATATTCTTGCCCTTTAACCGATCCAACTAGATTTAAAGCCAATTGCGGCTTAGCTCGTCGTAGTTTAGCCGCCAACTTCTCATTACCGGCCAGAAGATAAGTTTTAATCCTCATTTTCTCGAGATACTCACTAATAATTTTAGCATCACGATATGCGTCTTTTTCAGTTAAGTATTGGACCTCAGTTGGAAAAAAGTCACGTTTTACTTCACTAAAAATAATGGCGGTCGTCCTGGGAAGCAAATATTTTTTTCGATCACTCGGAGGTTTATCCTCTTTATCCTTTTTCATAATAAGATATAAACACTTAAATTATAAATATTTTTCAGAAATGTCAAGCCCTAAATTAATAATAATAATTAAGAGTTAAAAATTGAATCTGTTATACTAATTTTATGAAGAAAAATTTCTTTCATTTTTTAAAAGAATCTATCGGTAACTTCCTCGAGGCGGTTGTCAACCTGTTTATTTTTTTTCCTTACTTTTTTTCACTATTGTCTTTATCCAAGACTCTATTCTCTCCCTGGAAGAATTTAGTCATCAGCAAAACCACCCGAGGTTTTAGCTTCCAAGAATGGTTTGAAAGACTTGCGTTTAATTTTATATCTCGAATGATTGGTTTTTTTATGCGTTTGTCAGTTATTCTCTTTTATTTTTTAATCTTATTTTTTTCCGTCGTTTTTTTGCCGTTCATTTTCTTAATCTTTATCATTCTAACTCCACTGCTTTATCTAAAATACTACTTAGAAAAAACCGATTCAGAAAAAGAAGAGCTTTTGAGAAAGAATTTTACCGCCACCCACCTTATGAATCAAGTAAACTATGAGCAAGTCAATAAATGGTTTGATCATTATTATATCACTCTTCACTTTGGTCGAAAATGGTGGAAATTGTCTAATCTTTTTACCTACCCACCATTGGCCCGCGACTGGGCTGTCGGATACACTCCGTTTCTTGATCGATTTGTAGAAGATCTTACTTCAACCAGTTATCAAGCTTTGATCAAATCAGCCTTTGATCGGGAAAAGGAAATTAACCAGATTGAAAGAATTCTATCAAAGTCAGAAGAAAAAAACGTAATCATTGTTGGCGATGAAGGAGTGGGTAAACATACTATCGTTGACAGTCTGGCAAAAAAAATCTATGAAGGAAAAGTTAACAATCTGCTGGCATATAAAAGAGTCTTGAAGATAAATTTGGAAAAAATCTTGGATCAATCGACCGATCAAGAACAAAGAGAGAGTCTTTTGGAAAACCTGCTGGAAGAAGCAGCTCAGGCTAAAAATGTTATTTTGCTGATTGAAAATTTCGATAAGTATGTTTCTAGCCAAGGCAATCGGATCGACCTAACCCTCCCTATTGAAAAATATGCTAAGACTGATCGACTGCAGATTATTGGTATCACCCAACCTTTTCTTTATCAAGAATTTATTTTCCAAAATCAAAAAATTAGCCATTTATTTGAAAAAGTTGATGTTTATGAGATTAAAAAGGACGAGGCCGAAGAAATCTTGCTTAATAAAGCGATCGAGTATGAAAGAAGGTATCAAGTAACCATTCCATACGAAACAGTCAAAAATCTGATCGACAAAAGCGATTTCTTTATCACCTATATTCCATTTCCTGAAAAGGCGATTGTCCTTTTGGATTCCATCTGCGTCTACTGCAAAGAAAAAAAACTGCCGCAAGTTAATCCTGAACTAGTCGACAAAATCCTTACAGAAAAAACTCATATTCCTACTCGTCTTACCGATCAACTCAAAGAGAAATTAGTTAATCTCGAGTCACTTTTATCCTCGCGGATAGTCCAACAAAAAGAGGCAATCGATCAACTGTCATCGGCTATACGCCGCTCGTTTTTGTTGATTGGCAAAAGAAAAAAACCTTTAGCCAGCTTTTTATTCCTTGGACCAACGGGTGTTGGTAAGACGGAGACGGCAAAAACCATCGCTCAACTGTTTTTTGGTTCACAAGAGTATCTTATTCGATTTGATATGTCTCTTTATCAAACCAAAGAAGATATCCATAATCTGATCGGATCTCTTGATAGCGGAAAACCTGGCCTACTCACTTCCGCTATCAGAGAAAAACCATATGGTGTGCTACTACTTGACGAAATTGAAAAAGCCGATCGCAATCTAATTAATATTTTTTTAACCTTGACTGATGAGGGTTATTTCGTCGACGGCTTTGGTAAAAGAGTCGACGCAAAAAACTTGGTGGTTATTGCCACCTCAAACGCTGGCGGACAAATGCTTTATTCACTAAATACACAAGCTGTGAAGATGCCTGTTTTGAACGACTTGGGAGGTGCGCAGCCCGACGGACGCCGAAGGAACACGCCCAGCGAAGTGGAAAACACGGCGTCGAGCAATTTGATTGATTATTTAATAAATAAAAGAATTTTTACACCCGAATTCCTAAACCGTTTTGACGGTGTCATCGTCTATAAACCATTGAGTCAACAAGCTCTCGTTACTATTGCTAAAACCATGCTGGATAAAATTAAAAAGGATATCTTTTCCTTATACAAAGTCAATCTTGAAGTTAGTGATCAGTTAATTAATCAACTGGTTGTAAAAACCTATGACCCCCGTTTCGGCGCTCGAAACTTAGAGCGAACTATTAGAACTCAAATCGAAGACACATTAGCCAAAATTATTCTTCAAAAACAGATTAAAGAAGGCGAAACCATCTCTCTTTAATATTCTACAAAATCAATAAAAATTTGCTATAATATCCATATATTATAGCTCTATCTGAAAATCCAAGCCCAACATCGACTCCTCATCGACTTAAGGCTTGGCTTGACTACCACCCTCCCCAATTTGAACCAAGTAGATTTCAAAATCAAGAAGCGCGGTTTATTGCTACCAGAATTAATCAGCATCAAATTATTAATCGTTTTCTTTTTCAATCAATCCCTCCTTATTTATTTTATGGTTTAGTAAATAACCGTGAAAATACCTCTCCTTTTGATCAGTTAAAAAATGGCTTAATTGATATTATTCATCGTTGCCAAGCAGTCGCGCCTCGCGAAGACTTTCTTATAGAAGAAGATTCTCAATACTTAACGCCTAAAACAATGTTGGATTTACATGACAAATTCCTTTCATTTTTTGTTAACTTTTTTTTAAATAATGAAAACTTGAAATCAAGATATAAACTATTTGGTAAAAAAAGTAAAATATCCGGGAAAGATCTTCTTATAGAAACAGACTTACATCAAGTTTTTACTACTGGCCGGTTAATTAAATTCCTTGATCTTTACGGACTTGATCGGCCTGCAGAATTAAATTACTGGGATACAGGAAAACCTCTTCTTCCATCTGAACCAACTAATAATGTTTCTTTTTGGCTTACTAGAGAACCTAAGTCTTTAAACATTAAATCATTCCCAAATGTAATAAAGTATTTAGTTGTTTCAAGACTTTCTCATCTTGTCGATGACAATCACACTGCCTATCAACAGTTAAAAGATCATCTAAAAACCCGTATTGGCAAAAAAGGCAATAGTCCTATTGAAGATCTAAGACATGAAGTTAATAATTTAATCTTTCGTTGTCGCATTGTTAATCCGAATCAATATAAAAAAGTTCCTTCTTCGGCTGATTTAGATGAACTATCTTATGATAATTTATTAAAACTTTATCAGATTTTTTCTCGAGAATTTTTAACTACTGCTTCTTCCGTTAAAGATGAAGCTTTAATTGAATGGTGGGGAAAATATAATATCAAACAGTTCTTAATTATGACTCTTGAACATCTCGCTCTCCACTCAGGTAATCTTTCCATGTTCGCTGATATTAATAATCTCAAATTAACCAAACTTCAAAAAAGTCAGATTTAACCAATTATTACAATGTTTTAAAACATTGTAATATCCCTTTTAATCAATTAAGAGAAAACAATCGCGTCATTAATCTCTCCAACCTTTTCCCGACCGAAGCGGTCGGGAACGGGTGGTCAAGATAGGATCTTTATTAGCAAACAATTCTATTTTTCTATTTTTTGTTTTGTGTTATAATCTTTCTATGCTCAATGTTTATTTTACCGCTTCGACTTCTCATAATGGCGAACTGATTCCTTACTATAAAAAAATTCTTGACTATATTAAAAAGAATCATGTTAATGTAGTTTCCGGTGATCAAGTTGCCATTAAGTCCGTCTTGGAAAACGATAAAAAATTAACTCCAGAAGAGATATACGTCCGTGAAAGGCATCTCATCGATGAAGCTGATATTGTTATCGCTGAAGCGTCCAAGCCTTCGCTCGGAGTCGGCAGCGAAATAGTCTATGCCTTAGCCGCCAACAAACCCGTTCTTGTCTTGGTCAAAACCGGCTATCAGGATAAAATTTCACCCATTGTGGCCGGTAATCCTTCGGAAAATCTTTTTCTTGAATATTATCAGCTCGATACCGTTTTACCTTTAATCAAAAAATTCATCAATAATATTAAAGTTTTTCTTAAGCACAGAAATCTCCTTAAAAAAAGAAGGGGTAAACTGATCGTCATCGACGGTAACGATGGGTCGGGAAAGACTACCCAATCCAGGCTCCTTTTGGAATATTTTAAAAAACATAATCGGCCTATCCGTTATATGGACTTTCCACAATACTATAATTCATTCCATGGCAAAATAGTGGCTCGTTTCTTAAGGGGCGAATTTGGAGCTTTTGATCAAGTTTCCCCTTATTTAGCTTCGCTCGCTTTTGCTTTAGATCGTGCCTCGGTAAAAAAAGAGATGGATGATTTCTTAAATAAAGGTGGACTAATCATTACTAATCGCTACGCCACCTCTAATCTAGCTCACCAAGGAGCTAAGTTTAAAGATAAAAAAAAGAGGCAAGAATTCTTAGAATGGCTCTATGAACTAGAATACACGATTCACAAAATTCCCAAAGAAAATCTAGTTATCTACCTCCACGTCCCGTGGAAAATTAGCCTCAATCTAACCAAGAAAAAGGGCGACCGCGCCTATCTGCGAGGTGAGGAACTAGATATTGCCGAAAAAAATATTCACCATCGGATCGCCTCGGAAGAGATGTATCTTGAACTAGTCAAAAAATATCGACATTGGGTAAAAGTAGACTGTTCTCTGGCTGACAAAATTCTCCCACCCCAAATCATCCACCAAAAAATTCTTTCGATTTTAAAGGCTAAGAAATACCTGTCCTAATCTGCCCTTGACTTATTTGACTTTCTTTTATCATCTTGTTATTATTAATACGGTATGGATAAAAAGCTCGTAAGTCTAATGGTTCTTTTCTTTTTTTCATTTTTTATTTTTTTCTCCATGCTTGTTTTCAACAAGCCGATAAGTCAATTAATTAAAGCCTCTCAAGAACTTACTCCATCAGCTAATAATTCGATCGTTTTAGTCTGGCCTATAAACGCTAAGGCCGATGGCCAATCACAGGCAACCATCACTGTCTTTTTGCGAAACGAGAACAATTATCCTGTTTCTGATAAATCAGTATCAATTACCTCTACTGTTGGCCGGATAAAAGAAGCCGAAATTACTACTGATAAATCCGGTAAGGCCGAATTTCATTTAATATCAGATACTCCTGGCACGGCTAAGATTGTTGCCTCTAGCGGCTCTCTCGAGCTAACGGAAAAGATATCGGTTAAGTTCGAATAACTCTATGCAAAAAATTACCAAGGTTGTTATCCCGGCCGCCGGTTTTGGTACTAGGTTTTTGCCGCAAACCAAAGCCATGCCTAAAGAGATGCTTCCGATAGTTGATAAGCCTGTAATCCAATATGTAGTCGAGGAGGCGGTCGCCTCAGGTATTAAAAATATTATTATTATCACCGGTGCCAACAAACGAGCAATCGAAGATCATTTTGACAGCCCAAATGAAGACCTTGTTCAAAATCTGGTTAACGGAAAAAAAACCAAGCTTCTTAAACAAATAGAAAAAATTTCCAACATGGCTGAATTTATTTACATCCGCCAAAAAGGACCCTACGGTAATGCTACTCCTGTGTTGACAGCCGAACCAGTGATTGATGGAGAACCTTTTGCTGTTTTATGGGGTGATGAATTTATTCATTCAACTCCACCAAGATTGGCACAGATGATCGAAGTTTATAGTCAATATGAAGGAATTATTATTTCCGGAGTTAGAATCGATAATAAAGATGATCTCAAAAGGTATGGAATTGCTGACCTCGAACCAGTAAAAGGCAATCTTTATAAAATAAAACAAATCGTTGAAAAACCAGAGTCGGATGAAGCACCATCAAATATCGCTGCACATGGTGCATATATCCTTCCGCCTGAGATTTTTAACGCCATTAAAAGAACCAGACCGGGAAAAGGTGGAGAGATATGGCTTGTAGATGCAATTAATCTCCTTAAAAAAGAAGGCATTCCTCTTTATGCTGTGGTTATTAAAAACGGTAAATATTATGATACTGGTAGTAAACTTGAGTATATGAAAACTGTTGTCGAGATGGCCCTTCAACATCCGAATATTAACGGTTCCTTTCGTCATTTTCTCCGTTCATTGAAGTTATAAAACCGTATTTATTCATTGCAAAAAATTACCCCCCCTGCTACAATGTAAAAATTATGACTAAATCAAACTCGACTTACACGAAAGTTGATAAGAGAATTGAAAAACTCTTTAAACTAAACGCTCATCTTGGACATAAAAGTAATCGTATTCATCCCAACGCAAGAAGATTCATCTATACCATGGAAAATGGCGTTTCTATTATTGACTTAGTTAAAACCGTTTTACAACTCGATGAAGCTAAAAAATTTATGGTTGAGCTTTCTAAAAACAAAAAAACTATCTTGTTTGTTGCTACCAAAAAAAATACTGCCGCCATCACGACAAAAATATGTCAAGAAAATAATTTACCTTATATTACTATTAAATGGCCGGCAGGCTTCTTGACTAATTTTGAAACTTTGTTAAAGAATATCAAAAAATTAAAAAAAATGCGGGAAGATAAAATAAAAGGAGAATGGAGCAAATTCGTTAAACATGAACAGGTTAAACTGCAAAAACAGCTAAACCGCCTGGAAAAGTTCTATAGTGGAATTGCTTCGATCGAAAAGTTACCTGACGCCATCTTCGTTATCGATATTAAAAAAGAAAAAACCGCCGTAGATGAAGCTCTTATCGCTAAAGTGCCAATAATTGCCATCGTTGACACTAATGTTGATCCAAAAATGATCAACTTTCCCATACCGGCCAACGATGATTCATTAGAAACAATTGAATATATCATTAAAGAACTTGTCCAGGCGTATTCAGCAAAATAAATCAAATAATTATTTATTAAAAAATCAACAGGTTAACAAATTTTAAACGTGTTAACCTTTTGACCTCTTAATTGATAATTTAAAAATTGTAATTAATTAGAAATGGTTGATATTAAAAAATTAAAAACTCTTCGCAAAAAAACCAGTATCTCAATCGCCCTCTGTAAAAAAGCACTCGAAGAAAGTAATAATAATTTGATTAAAGCGGAAAAACTTTTGAAAAAATGGGGGGCGGAAAAAATATTTAACAAAAAAAATCGCGTAACTAAAGAAGGAGCTATTTTTTCATATGTTCACCATAATAAAAAAATAGCTTCTTTAGTAGAACTCGATTGTGAAACCGACTTTGTCTCCGCTAATAAAGACTTTCTCACATTAGGTCAAGAATTAGCAATGCAGGTCGCCTCCCTTTCTGCTAAAACTACTAAAGAGTTGCTTAAACAAGAGTACATCCGCGATCCCAGTAAAAAAGTCAGAGACTTAATCAAAGAAGCGATCTTAAAGTTTGGAGAGAATATTAAGATTAATCGCATAATACGTTGGAAAATTTAGATTGTTCGATTGTTTCATTGATTCATTGTTATTTATAAAACAATGCAACAATTTAACAATAAAACAATTTTATTAATATGGATTTGATTTCACAATTTCAAACCAACTGCCAGAAAGTTATCGCCTTTTTAAAAGAAGATCTTAAGTCCATCCATACCGGGCGCGCCAACCCAGCTTTAGTAGAAAACCTTGTTGTTGAGGCTTATAGCGGTCAATCGAAACTAAAATTGTTTGAACTGGCAACAATTACGACCGAAGGACCGGCTATTCTGGTAGTTATTCCTTTCGATCCTTCAATCATCAAAGATGTTGAAAAAGCCATTCTTAAATCACCGTTGAACATTACTCCGCAAACTCAAGGCAATCGGATTGTCCTTAGACTTTCCGCCCTTTCAACCGAACAGAGAGAGAAATTAATTAAGTTTATCAGTCAAAAAGTCGAAGAAAAGAAAACTAGCATCAGAAATTTTCGCGATGAAGTTAGAAAAAAAATAAAAAATTCCTTCGAAGCCAAAGAAACAACCGAGGATGAAAAATTTCGCCTCGAAAAAGAGATTGATAATCTTACTCAAAAATATACAAAAGAGGTAGAAATAATAAAAGAAAATAAAGAGAAAGAAATCGCCGAAATCTAATTTTAATAACATTTATGGCTATTATAATATTTATCCTTATCTTAACTTCGCTCGTTCTTGTCCATGAACTCGGCCACTTCATCGCCGCCAAAAGAAATGGTATTTTAGTTGAAGAGTTCGGTTTTGGCTATCCACCAAGAATTTTTGGTATTAAAATTGGTGAAACACTCTATAGCCTTAACCTTATCCCACTTGGTGGCTTTGTCAAACTTTACGGAGAGGAATATCAAGAAAAATTAAATAAAAAAATAAAAGATAGAAGCTTTGTTTCTAAAAAACCGCTTCAAAAAACAGTGGTTATTGTCGCTGGCATTATCGGCAATTTCTTACTCGGCTGGGTTTTAATTTCCTATCTTTTTATCAACGGGGTACCGGTTCCGACTAACAAAGTCATCATTGATAAAGTTGTCCAAAACTCTCCTGCATATTATGTTGGCCTCAAAAAAAAAGATGTTATTTTGAAATTAGAAAATACGTCTCTCACTACCACTAACGCTCTCATTTCCCTCACTAAAAAATATGCCGGCCAATCAATTACTCTTGCTATTCAAAGAAACAATCAGGTTTTTCCTATAATTGTTACTCCCCGGAAAAATCCGCCTAAAGATGAAGGTTCGCTGGGAATCATTATTACTTCGTTTGAGGAAAAAAAATATACCTGGTACCAAGCTCCATTTTATGGTTTAATTGAAGCTTCTAATATAACTAAAACAATTATTACCGAACTTTCTAAAACTCTTTACCAATTTATAACCTTTAAAAAACCAACGGTTGAGGTCGCCGGCCCAATTGGCATCGCTCATTTTACCAGTGAAGCCATAAAATTTGGGAAAAACGCTGTTTTGGAACTAATGGCTCTCTTATCGTTAAACTTGGCCGTAGTCAACCTGCTTCCTTTTCCTGCCCTAGACGGTGGAAAATTAATAATGGTTGTTTACGAAGCGATTACAAAAAGAAGGGTCAACCCAAAATTAGAAAAAGAATTAAATCTTATCGGTTTTTTTATTCTTTTAGCCATAGCCGTACTAATATCCGTTCATGATATAATCAAAATATATAAATAAATGACTCTAAAATATAATCGAATCGCAATATCGGGCCGCATCGCTAGCGGGACAACGACACTGGCGCAGAATCTTAAAGAGAGTCTTGGTTGGAAATATGTTAATGCCGGTCAAATCCAACGCGACTTCGACCGTAAACATCATATTAATGAAAATGCGCAAGGAGCGGTCGCCAGGTCTGATAAACATGAAAGAGAGATTGAAGCCATGACTAAAAAAATGCTCGAAAACGAAGAAAATCTTATTTATGAAGCTTGGTTAGCCGGCTTTGTCGCCCAAAATATCAAAAATGTTCTAAAAGTTCTCTTAGTCTGTAGCCATGAAGACATTCGTATTGACCGCGTCGCTAACAGGGAAAATATAAGCATCAACGAGGCTAAACTACGAATTATAAAAAGAGAAGCAGAAAATATAAAGAAATGGCAAAAACTCTATGGCCAACACGACTTTTGGAACCAACGATACTTTAATCTGGTAATTGATACCTATTCCTCGGGACCAATGGAAACATTGGGAAAAGTATTGGATGAGTTGGGTTTTAGGCATAAATAAAAAATAATTAAAATAATTTAATTATTTGCTTATTTTTACATTTTGCTAATGAATTACACCAAAATTACTATCTCCGGTAAAATCTGCACTGGCAAAACCACTCTTTTGAGACGTCTCGAAAAAAAATTAAAATGGCCGGCTTTTATGACCGGTCAACTCTTCAGAGACTATGTTAAAAAACATAAACTTAACCTGGAAGGGGCTGAGGAGCAAAATGAAAAATTAACTAAAGAGGTTGATTATAAAGTCCGCGATATGCTTCACGATGCGGGTAATCTTATCGTCGACGGATGGATGTCAGGACTAATGGCCAACAAGTTTCCCGATGTTCTAAAAATTCTTTTAGTCTGTAAAGACGACATCCGCTACAAAAGATTTGCGAAAAGAGAAAAAATTAGTTTTAAAGATGCGTGCAAAAGAGTAGAGGAAAGACAAAATAGCTGGTTTGCTAAAATTAAAAAAATACATAAAATTTCTCCAAAAACTTTAAATAATGTAAAAAACTATGATCTTGTCGTCGATACCTCTTATATTACGCCTCAAGCTGTACTAAAAAGAGTTCTTGAACGCGTTTAATATTGTTTAGATTTTCTTCGTCTTTATCCCATCTTAAAGGATTATTTTGAATATATTCTTTGATATTGTTCAACGATTTTTCGTTTCTTATAATGTTATTGTAAAATGATTTTTGCCATCGGAATGAATTTAATCCTAATTGATGAATTAATCGCGATGAAACAATTATCCTGTCAATCGCTTATAACCTACAAAAATATCTATTTAGACTATTAAGACAACAAAAATTGTATTATATACTCTTACAAAATTATACCCTTCAAAAAATACTATCGGCCTTGACAAGAAGAAGAAGTATAATTCAAAAATATGGCAGTGGAAAAAGTATTTAATGAAATCCTTAATGAACCGAGATATGGGTCGTTTTCTTTAACAATTATCGAAGGTGATTCTCCTCAACAAACTTCAGCTGTTCCAGCTATTGAGATGGTTCATTTTGGAGATGAAGATGAATATATTAAGAAACAGAGAAATAAATGACCAGTTCCGGTATTGGCTTTTAGAAGTGGAGGTAGAGGATGGTGCAATGTTGTTGTTGATGAAAGACTAATTGAAGTAGAAACGGTAAAATTATCTATTCCAGGAGATAGAGTAAACATATTTCAAGAACCAATGTTTAAAAGTGTTATTAAGACCACTACTATTCCACCAGAAAGATTTTATAAAACTCTATTCGTGCCACCAGGTGTTCGGGGAATGCAAGATGAATTAGTCAGTTCTTTAAAAATAACTGCTAAAACAAAAGTGGGCGGTTTACCTTTTAAAGCTACTATTTCTTTTGTTCCTTCAAAATAATAACTTCTTTTAATATAAAAATGTAGTGACTAATATTTTTAATGGACAACTACTACAATGTTTTAAAACATTGTAGTGGTAGAGATTGAACTCAAATCCCTGTTTCTTTTTTTCTTTCAAATTTAAGTTTATCCTTCCAGGCTTGACTCCAATTTACTCCATATTTTCCTGGCCGTCTTAATTCAAGGACTATTTCTCTGAAAAAATCAACGATTTTTTCGTTATTAATGATTCTTTTTAAAGCTTGCTTAATTCCTTCGCTATTTTCAGTAATCAGTTTAAATTTGGCAACTGTGGCTGGTGAGACTTTTAAAATTTCACAGATTATTGAATACTCAATATTTTTTGTCGAAAGATAAATAATCGCGATTCTTTTTGCAATCATTATTCTTTCAACTGGTGAAAGCACATCATAAATAATCTTTTCAAACTCTTCCTTATCATCATTATTTCCAATAATCTCAAAAAATAAGTCGAATAGTTTCTCTAAAACATAGTTTTCTACTCTCGATTTAGACAAAGGTGGCATACTATAATGTTTTAAAACATTGTATTAAATTTGTCTATGGACTATAGTCTACAAAACTACCTTTTTAGGTCTTTATAACAATAAAAAAATCTCGATATACCACTTCTTTATAAACTTTACCTATCTGTCGACAGGCAGGTAGACTTTATAAACTTTATAATTTATAATGTATTTTATGCTTTACTCAAAACTTTTTGGTAAAACGAAAAAAAACTCTAAACAATACGATTCCATAAACGCTACTTTGCTTATTAAAGGCGGCTTCATCGATCAAGTAATGGCGGGAACTTATACTTATCTGACTTTAGGATTAAGAGTCATCAATAAAATTGAACAAATCATAAGAGAAGAAATGGATACGATCGGCCAGGAGATTCTTATGCCGGCTTTAACTCCAATAGTCAACTGGCAGCATACCGGACGTTTTGAAACCGTTGACGTTTTGATGAAAACCACGCCGGCCAATATTTTTGCCAAAGCGAAAAATGACACTGAATATGTTCTTAGTCCAACTCACGAAGAAGTGGTTACTCCTTTGGCGCAAAAATTTATTTTAAGTTATAAAGATTTCCCCTTTGCCCTTTATCAAATCCAAAATAAATTCCGGAATGAACCAAGAGTTAAATCCGGATTACTCCGTGGGCGTGAATTCAGAATGAAAGACCTCTATAGTTTTCATACCAGCGAGGAAGATTTTAAAAAATACTATGAAAAATCAAAGGAAGTTTATATGCAGGTTTTTAATAGACTGGGAATCGGAAAGGATACTGTTATTACCTTAGCCTCGGGTGGATCATTTACCGATGATTATTCTCATGAATTCCAGACCATTTGTGAAACCGGTGAAGACACAATTTTTTATGACAAAAAAACAAATACTTATTACAATAAAGAGGTGGCTCCAAACCAGGCTCCAGAAATTAAATATCAAGATGAAAAAATTCTGCCTAAAAAAGATGTTTTAGGCAAAGGAATTATTGGCGTTGAGGAATTGGCAAAATTCTTAAAAATCCCGGTTGAAAAAACTACTAAAACCCTTATTTATGAGACGGATAAAAAAGAGGTCGTAGTAGCTGCAGTTCGAGGAGGATATGATATTAACGAAAACAAACTAAGAAAAGTTGTTGGCTGTAAAGCATTAAAATTAACCTCCCCAGAAATTGTTAAAAAAGTCACCGGCGCCGAAATCGGCTATGCCGGTTTATTGAATCTCCCGAAAAATATCAAGGTCTTTATTGATGAATCGGTAGGAAACCGACATAATTTTGAAACTGGTGCTAATAAAACACATTATCATAGCATCAATGTTAATTTTGGCCGTGACTTACCCAAACCTAAAAAATTTTATGATATTAAAGTTGCTAAGGAGGGCGATTCGAATCCAAAAACCAAAGAAAAATATCAGGTGTATAGAGCTTCTGAAGTTGGTAATATTTTTCCTTTATACACCAAGTTTACCGAAGCTTTCAACTATCACTTTGTCGATCAAGACGGCAAAGAAAAACCGATCTATATGGGGTGCTACGGTATCGGTTCCTCACGAATCATGGGAATTATTATTGAAAAGCATCACGACAATCATGGTATTATCTGGCCAGAGTCGGTTGCCCCTTTCCAAGTCCACTTGATAGGATTAGACATGAAAGATAAAAACATTAGTTCTAAAGTTCATCAAGTTTATCAAGTTCTTAAAGAGAAAAATATCGAAGTTCTTTTTGATGATAGGGAAGAAGTCTCAGCTGGCGAAAAGTTTGCCGACGCTGACTTGATTGGAATTTCAGTAAGACTAGTTGTTTCAATACGGACAAAAGAAAAAGTAGAATATAAAAGAAGAGGTGAAAATAAGACGTCGTTGATGGAATTAAAAGAAGTAATCTCAAATGTTAAATCGCAGATTTCAAATCTACATCGTAAAACTTAAAAACATAAAAAATCTAGATTAAAAAGATTTGAGATTTAAGATGTAGATTTTACATTTAACATTTGAGTTTTGAGATTTATAAATGAAAATTGTCGTCACCCACCTTTCTATAGATTTTGATGCCATCACTTCTATTTGGTTGATTAAGAAGTATCTACCAGGCTGGTTAAAGGCGGAGATAAAATTTGTTGAGGCAGGCAAGCTCTATAAAAACCAACCAGCTGATTCTCACTCTGACATTATCTACGTTGACACCGGCCTGGGGAAATTTGATCATCATCAATCTGCCCAATACCTATCAGCCAGCAAACTCGTTTTTGATTTTCTCAAAGAAAAGAAACATTTAAATAAAAAAGATATTGATGCTTTAGAAAGATTGATTAACCTAGTTACCTTTATTGACAATTTCCTTGAATGTAATTTACCTAATCCAAGCGATGATTTTTACGATTTAGCGTTACCACAAATCATTAATGGACTGAAAAATAGAATTGGTGACGACCTAAAAACAATCAATCTTAGTTTTGAGCTTTTGGATGCCGTTTTTTATACATTTAAGAAAAAAATAATGGCGGAAAAAGAGATAAAAAGAGGGTTTATCTTCACTAGTTGCTGGGGTAAAAGTCTAGCTTTAGAATCCAAAAACGAAGAAGCAGTCCGCTTGGCGCAAAAGTTAGGTTACTCTTTAGTAGTTAGGAAAGACCTCGAAAAAGGTTGGGTAAGAATAAAACTGCGACCCGATTGTCGAAAGGGATTGGACAAAATTTATAATAAAGTATCTTTAATCGACCCAAAGGCCGATTGGTTTTTTCACGCATCAAAGATGATGCTTCTCAACGGATCTTCTCATAATCCCAAAGCCGTACCAAGTAAACTTTCGCTAAAAAAAATAATTGAAATAATTAAGAGTGTGTAATAGAATTGGAAATAGAGAATAGGTAACAGAAAATATTATAAAATTCTTCTGTGATTAATTATCTGTCAATTCAGGAAGGAGGCGTTTTAAAATAATGGTTTTTGTTAGAAAGAAAAAAGGTGAGTCAAAAGATAGTCTTTTTAGAAAATTTACTAGATCTTTCATTGATGAAGATATTATCAATGATGTGAGAAATAAACTTTTTTATAAAAAGCCGTCCTTGGTGCGTCGTGAAGAAGAAAAGGAGCGTACTAAACCTAAAACAAAAAGATATGGTCAATATCGTTTGTCCCGGAAGATATAAAATTGATCGCCACTTTATTGGTTTAATTGCCTCAGAATTTCTGCAAAAATTGGGGGTATCTTCTAGTCAACAATTAAATATAATTTTTGTCGGACGAAATAAAATGAAATCGATTGCCTTTAAATATAAAAAGGAAAAATTGGCAATACCCATTCTTTCCTTTCCTTATGATCGAGAGAAAGACAATCTTGTTGGCGAAGTTTTTATTTGTTATCCTCAAGCAGTTTTATTGGCAGCAGAAAGAAATAAAAGAGTTGACCAGATACTTAAAAGTTTAATCGAGCACGGAATTGAGAATATCATTAAGTAATTTTTAATTTAAAATTTTTAATGAATTTTAAATATTAAATTTTAATTATTGTGTTTTACCTAAAATACCGTCCTAAGACTGTTTCAGAAATAGACAATACTAAGGTTCGTGAAATTATTTCAAAAATTTTAAATTCGGGTAATCTTTCCCACGCCTATCTATTTGTCGGTCAAAAGGGAACCGGTAAAACTTCGGCCGCCAGGATTTTTTCTAAGGCGATCAACTGTCTGGATAACAAATTTACCAATAGGAAAAATCGCTCTTTTGAACCATGTAACCGCTGCCACAATTGTCTCAGCATCAGTCATTCTACCTCGGTTGATATTCTAGAAATGGATGCCGCCTCCAATCGGGGGATTGACGATGTAAGAAAATTAATCCACGAATCAAATTTTCTGCCGATGACTAGCCGTTACCGTGTTTTCATCATTGATGAGGCGCATATGATTACACCGGAAGCATTTAATGCCCTGTTAAAAACTCTGGAGGAACCACCTCAGTCGGTAATCTTTATTTTTGCTACCACCAACAAGGAAAAACTTCCCAAGACGATAATTTCTCGTTGTCAAGTAGTCAACTTCGGCCGTGCCAACCAAAAAGATATCATCAGAATGCTTAATCGTTGTATTGAGGGAGAAAAAATTAAAATTGAAGAAAAATTATTTCCCCTGATTGCTTCCCACAGCGACTTTTCTTTTCGCGATGCCGCTAAGATTTTAGAGGAACTAGTTATCCAGGGAAAATTAACTTTCACCGACGGCCAAAAATTTTTAGGTTTTTATCGAAGAGACTTTTTAGAAATTTTGGAGAAAAAAGATCTTAAAACAACCCTTAGTTGGATTGATGAATTTTCCCAAACAGGTGGTAGTATAAAAGTTCTTATCGAACAAATTATTGAAGAGTTAAGGGCAATTCTTTTCAAAAAAAGCGGCCTAATAATAGATGAAGCCACTGATACAAAATTAACAAAAAAAGAAATTATTACTTTAATTAAAATACTCACCCAAGCCTATCAAAATCTCAGAACTTCTCCCATTGAATCACTTCCACTTGAGATTGCCATAGTTGAGTTTTATAATGAAACTTATTCAAAAGTTAAAAGTTAAAATTCAAAAGTGCAAGTAAAAAGTCAAAAACATTTAGTCTTTTTTAATTTTGAATTATTATTATGTTCAACCCTTTAGGTGGTTTAGGCGATTTACAAAAACTGCAGCAACAAGCTCAAGCAATGCAACAAGCTTTGCAAAAAGAAGAGATTGTGGTTGAAAAAAACGGCGTTAAGGTCGTTTTACGCGGAGATCAAAATATCGTCTCAATCGAGGTAGACGGAGTGATTGAAAATCGGATCGCCGAAGCAATCAACGAAGCTATAAAAAAAACTCAGGAGATGGCCGCAAGAAAATTAATTGAGATTTCATCGCAGCAGAAATAAAATATTTAAAGATTTAAAGTGTTTAAATTATTTACGGGTTCGGGTAACCCAAAACTTGGTAAACAGATCTCTAAACTTATTAATATATCTTTATCTCCGGCGGAAATTATCCGTTTCGATAATTCCGAAGTCAGAGTAACGATACAGGAAAGAGTCAAGAATGACACAGCCGTTATCATCCAACCAACTTCTAACCCAACTGATACGAACTTAATGGAGCTTTTCTTCTTTGCCGACGCGCTTAAAAGAAATGGGGCCAAAGAGATAATTGCTTTTATTCCTTATTTTGGTTATGCTCGTCAGAACCGTGAACACCGGCAAGGAGAAGCGGTTTCTATGAATGTGATAAATCGTTTTTTAGAAGTGATTGAAATCAATAAAGTATTTACTATTAATCTTCATTATGACGCTTCCGAGAGATTTTTTTCTATTCCGTTTAAGAATCTTTCCGCCCTTTCAATCTTAGGCAGAAAAGTGACATATTATTTAAAAAATAATAAAAGTAAAGAAGATGTTGTTATCGTCTCACCAGATCAGGGTGGACTAGAACGCGCAAGAAATTTTTTTAATTTGTTTTTCTCTGAAGTGACGGGAAAACAGGGTCGGTTGAATGATTATAGTCGAATTGCTGTCATCAAAAAAAAACGTGATCTTGATCACATTCATCAATCACGGGCTTTAGCTCTCTACGGTGATGTGAAAAATAAAACCTGTATTTTAGTTGATGATATTATTACTTCGGGAAGGACTCTTATAAACGCAGCGGATTTTTGTTTGAAAAAAGGAGCAAAACGAGTCATCGCCTGTGTTGTTCATCACGATTTTTCTCCAGAGGCTCCCCGCATTCTTAGCCAAAGTCGGATTGAAAAAATATTCACATCAAACACAATTACCTTAACGGCAATCCAGAAATTTCCTCAGCTCTGCGAAATATCCATCGCGTCTCTAATCGCCTCCGAAATCAAAAAATTAGTTTACAGTTAATAACCATTTCTATTTTCAATTGATTTTTTTAAAGTCATATAATCGGCGTATTCGAGATTAGCGCCGATCGGTAAACCATATCCTAATCTGGTAATTTTAAGTCTGAAATTTAAAATTTTTAATTGATTTTTAATGTACATCGCCGTTGCTTCACCTTCCATGTCCGGATTAGTTGCCAGAATTATCTCCTTTAAACCGTTAATTCGCTTACCCGCTGAAACTTTAGTAAAATTAGGTGGATTCGTTAACTCTCTAATTCTTTCAATTAGTTGAGTGAGATAAATGTCATCCGGGCCAATATTATTTAACGGGTCAATTCGACCATGCAAAACATGATAAACACCGTTATAAATTCCGCCCTGTTCAAAAGCTAATAAATCAAGAACCGACTCGACAACGGCAATAATACTTTGATCTCTTCTATCATCGGTACAAATATTGCAGACCTCAGTCTCGGTAAAGTTATAACAATGACGACAAAGTTTTGTTTTCGATTTTAAATCAGCTATTGCCTTAGCAAATTCTTTAAGATCCACCTCCGGTAAGCGAAGTAAGTAAAAAGCCAAGCGATTAGCCGTTTTTTCACCAATGCCCGGAAGACGCTCTAGGAATAAAGAAATTTGTTTTAAATTCGAAGGCAAATTTACCATAGTAAAAAGTTTGAAGAATACGGATTTGAACCCCGCTAAGCGGGGTGAAAAGGCGTATTCGAAAACTTTTTATAAATTTTAAATTTGTACTATCTCTACCGCCACCATCGGCTTTCTCCCTCTTTCTTTTAAAAATAAATTCTCCAAAGTTTCCACCGCTTGCTTTCTAATATTATTAATATTTAACCCTCTTTGACCTTTTGGTTTAGTAATGCGCTGAAGTTCGTTTACTGCCCGATGATAAAGGACTTTTTCCTCCTTTTCAAAGACAAAACCTCTCGATAGAATCTTCGGTTCAGTCAGCAATCTACCTTGATTGTCAACGGTCAAAATCGCGACCATTATCCCCTCAGAAGCCAGATTTTTTCGGTCACGCAAAACAATCTTGCCGACATCACCAATACCATAGGCATCAACATAAATATTCTTCGTTTCTATTGTCTGTCCCCGATAGGCCTTATTTTGCGTAAAGTAAATTGTCTCACCTTCACCCAGAGTAAAAACCTGGTTATTTTCGTAACCGAGTTCGACCATCAAACGCTGGTACTGCCTTTGATGCCTGACGGTTCCGCCAATCGGCACAAAAAATCTTGGTTTGGTAAATCTAGCCAAATACTTCATGTCTTCTTGATTGGCGTGGCCAGACGCGTGAAGTTGATCGGTAATATCGGGATAAACCACATCGGCTCCTTTCATAATTAACTCCTCGATTAACCCATAAACCTCGGTCTCGTTGCCCGGAACCGGGTCGGAAGAAAAAGTGATTTTATCACCAGTTTTTATTTTCACATAGAGATTCTGGTCGCGAGATAACTTGGCTAAAGCGGAAGCATATTGTCCTTGCGATCCAGCGATAATCAAGCATAATTTACCTGGTGGAATTTTATGAAGATTTTTTTCGTCAACCGCCAAACTAAAAGGGATTGAAAGATAACCAATCTGAGACGCTAATTTACTGTTTTCCTTCATCGAACGACCTAGAAAACAAATTTTTCGGTTAAATTTGACCGCTGCCTCGACGCATTGTTTTATTCGTGAGATATTTGAAGAAAATGTTGTCATGATAAATTTTCCCTTAGTTTTCCTCATTTCTTCCTCAAAGGTGGCACCAACGACTTTTTCCGATAAAGTCAGTCCTTCTCTTTCAGAACCTAAACAGTCTGAGATTAAACAAAGAATTCCTTGCTCACCAGCTTTGGTAATCGCATAAAAATCAGGTAAAGGACCATAGGGAGGAGTCAGATCAAATTTATAATCTGTTCCGTGGTAAATTGTTCCTACCGGCGTTTTAATCGTCAGGTGCATGGTGTCCGGTATCGAGTGGGTAACGCGGATAAAACCGATCTCAAATCCAGCAAAACGATATGTTTTCTTATAATTCACCTCAGAAATATTGGGTCTTTCGTTAAATTCTTTAAATTTGTTTTCTATCAATGCTTTGGTTAATTTACTGGCTAAAACCGGCGGTCTACCTAAGTTTTGATAAAGATAGGGAAGGGCTGAGATATGATCTTCATGACCATGAGTAAGAATAATGGCTCTTATTTTGTTAATTTTATCTTTCAGGTAGGAAGCATCAGGGATAAGAAAATCGATTCCTAGCTCCTTTTCTGTAGGAAAACCAACACCGCAATCAACAATCAAAATATCTTTCAGCGTTTCATCTTGATATAGTTCATACACATACATGTTTTTCGTAACACCAACAACGCCGCCCAAAGAAATAAACCGAAGTTTATATTTTTCCATAATGTTATTATTATAACAGTTATAATATTTTTATGAATAAAATAACCCAGAAACAAGTTAAAAATAAACTATCAGAAGTCCATGACCCGGAGTTGAATATCTCAATTATCGATTTAGGATTGGTCTATAAAATTAAATTTATTAAAGAGAAAATCGTTATTATAATGACCTTAACGACAATCGGCTGCCCACTTTTTGATATGATTAAAGAAGAGATAAAAAATAAATTAGCAGGTTTAGGGTTAGCTAAAAAAAACATCGAGATCGAGTTAACTTTTGATCCGCCCTGGTCAATTGAAAGAATGACAAAAAAGGGTAAAACAATGTTGGGTATTTAGTTTATAAACTAACTTATGACAAAACCTGGTTTTTGGGATGATACTTTCGAACAGATTGTAGAACTTGGTCAAAGCACCGTTAAGCAAGGGGCCAAAGCCGTTAGTCAAACATTTAGTCCAATTAAATTATTTGAACGCGCCGCCGGCAAATCCCAAAATCCTCATGACAAAGGGAAGGAACAGCTCGATGAAGCAAAAAAAAAGAGTAATTCTAGTACTCCTTTAGACTTTGAAAAATTGCAAGAAAAATATCAGGATCAAGATAAATCAAAGATGGAGTCGCTACGTAATCGTCTTTTCCATATTGTAAAACAGGGTGAAGAAAAAGTTTTGGAGCAAAAAAAGGCCGACGAAAAACAAAAAGTTCAGAAGGAAGAATACGAAAAAGAGCAAAAAAAACAACAGAACATTCAACAAGAACAAGCGCAACAAGCATTCGACGAGCCAAGAGGTAAAGTACGGCAAAGTATTTTTTCACGGAAAAAAGTGGCGAAGCGTCAACAGACAGAAGTTAGACCTTCAGCCGGGAAGCAATAATTTCATTTTTTCTATTATAATATATTTAATAAAAACGGGGATTAGCTCAGATGGCTAGAGCGCAGCGTTCGGGACGCTGAGGCCGCCAGTTCAAGTCTGGCATCCCCGACCAAGTCGAATTTTTGGTGGCGCCCGCCTCCGCCGCCAAAAAATTATACGGTTCCTGCCAGCCAAAACGCACTTTTTTATCGGATAAAAGAAAGTTCGCGCCGACTTTTTTGAGGAAAACAAATAATTCGCCAAAATTTTGCGTCTCCGCAATAATTTTGGCTTCCTGACAGGATA
>Ga0210017_1000189_pt1 | contig 48370 bp, 39 predicted proteins | sample CryGeyCG2014_020_FD_183966 | JGI IMG/M metagenome (GOLD analysis project Ga0210017, IMG submission 183966) | Groundwater microbial communities from aquifer - Crystal Geyser CG08_land_8/20/14_0.20 (SPAdes) (version 2) | ecosystem: Environmental > Aquatic > Deep subsurface > Groundwater | place... | reverse complement strand
AAAATGGTATGTTTAATCCGCTTCTGCATTTGGGCGCTCATCGCTAATTTTATCTCAAACATCTGTGTAAATTTACCACGCATTGGCAACAGCGCCAAATTTTTATTGGACACTAATGGATAATCTCTTGAATAGGATTGTTAGATAAATAATAAGAAACAGCGAACTCCGCCTGCGGCGAACAGGTTTTGTGTTGGACGCAATAGTCATTGGGCATTTCTATTTCGGGTCCAAGGTTCCGAGTTCTGGGTTTGACCACCGGATTATAATCCAAAACCAGTATGACGACACAAAAACTGGTTTCACAGAACACGAAACCCGGAACTTCCTATCCGCCGTACAGAATCTTATGCGAATCGATGCGCGCTTTTTTATTGCCTGAAAACAGCGCCATGACTTTGATCGTGATCCACTCTAATGAAAATATGAAGTCAACCTTTTCCCACAATCGCACGATAATGATCCAGATTAGGAAAACGACTGCCATAAAAACGAAAATCTGCGTCGCATCCCATATCAGTAGAGGAATCTGATTAACGTATGAAACAGCGGCTTTCCAGAATTGCTCGAAAAACAAATAAACGCCGTGCGCCAAAATAGATTCAGTGATATAAATTGTCAGAGAAACAATACTGAAGCGCCGGATGGTTAAAGTCTTCTCGATCCGGCGAAGCCGCCGCTCAGGTCGGCAATAGTCATAGTATCCCAGCATCAGGATCGTCGCAAAGGTCATCGCTCCGAGGTTCATTATCTGGATTATGATTGGAATGTTGTCCGACATGATATTTTCGAACGGATTATCAGCGACAAAAACCCACATGAGAAAGAAAACGAGTGTGACGCCAAAGAACAACACGGCGGTTTGGCGAATCTTGTGAAATTTTTCGTTGCACTGAATGGCAGAGCCAATAATAGCGCCAACATATCCAAACCCGAGGATTGGGAAAAAACGGAAGCGTCCCATTGTCATTTTACCAAACACCATCAGCGGCAGTTTCCAGTTGCGTCTGGTCAGTTCGTCGAAGACATGGGGCTTTACGGCATGCACGATCGGAGTAAACACAAACCAGATCAACGTGATGATTGCCAGTCCAACATAAATATGCCGAGGTTTTACGACATTCGAATCCGGATCGGCAGACTTTCTCGATTTCATTTTATTGATGATGAATAAAATGAATGCCGGCACGATAATACCTGTCAAAGCGATGGAATCCAGCGTGTCGGCATAGTAGCGAATCTTGAAGTTGAAAAGGCTAAAAGTTCCATTCTCGAACATGCCACCTGAGAAAATGAACACGGTTAACCGACTGATCAATATCAGCAAGACGGCGGATAAAACCCTTCTAAGAATGTAAGCAGAACTTTGATTCGGGTCCCGCCGATACACACGCAGAAAACCGTAAGCGATATTTGCGCCGGTAATCAGGGTAAATATCGGTCCCCATAACGATAAAACGATCACTGGGGCGAGAAGGAAAATGACCTCTTCTGGAATCGCAGACATCAATGGATCGAAAAGCGACGGATCGTTCTTTCCGATCTGATAAATCAGAGAATGCATCGGAATCAAAAACAGGATAGCGATGCCTTTGACGATATCAAATGTATAGATTCTCTCCCGATCCATTTCCCATCCCAAATTCCGCCCGACTTTATCAAAATTAACCGCGGAGCACGCCGCCACTGCTAGTGGCTGGGTTCAGGTCGCAGAAAATTCCATCAACAACTGTTTTATCCGTCATGGGCGGAGAAACTCAATCAAGATTAACCACAGAACACGCGTTATCAACGATGGTAGGATTCAGAGTGAAGAAGCATTTCATCTGGCATTGACACTTTCAGATTTCAGTCGTCTCTAATCTACGTAATCCAACCGAATCAATCCGCCAGAGGCGGACAGGCCCAATCGACCTGTCAAACTAATGTCTAAATGACAAACCCCGCCATCGGCGCGGGAACTGACAACTGATGACTTACTTCTGTTCGATTACCTTGTTCTCCATCAACTTAATGAATGGCGTAAACAGATCGATCGGCACCGGGAAGATGATGGTCGAATTATTTTCCGTAGCGATCTCCCGTAACGTCTGGAGGAAACGCAGTTGAATGGTGACGGGTTGCTTATTCAGTATGTCACCAGCTTCCAGCAAGCGCGCAGATGCTTGAAATTCGCCTTCGGCATTGATGATTTTGGCGCGGCGCTCGCGTTCGGCTTCTGCCTGCTTGGCCATGGCTCTCTGCATTTCCTGCGGCAGGTCGACATGTTTGATCTCGACCTGCGACACTTTGATGCCCCACGGATCGGTGTGTATGTCGAGAATCGTCTGCAGTTCGGCATTGATCTTATCCCGGCCGGAAAGCAGATCGTCAAGTTCCTGCTGACCGAGAACGCTTCTGAGCGTTGTTTGGCTCAATTGCGACGTGGCGTACAGATAATCTTCAACCTCCACGATGGCTTTATTGGGGTCGATGACACGGAAATAGACGACGGCATTGACTTTGACTGATACATTATCCTTCGTTATAATGTCCTGCGCCGGCACATCATGCACAACGGTTCGCAGACTAACTTTGATCATCTTATCAATGCCGGGGATGATCAGGAAAATTCCGGGGCCTTTGGCGCCGACCAGACGACCCAGACGAAAGATGACGCCGCGTTCATATTCCTTGAGAACGCGGATCGCGCTGGAAAGAAACAGCACGATTAAAACGACAATGGTAATGGTGGAAATGGACATGTTGCACTCCTTTTTTATGTTATCAACTTACGACTCAATCAATATTTTTTCGACTTTCAACGTCATCCGGTCAACCGTCCGAACGACAATGCGGCTTCCTTTTTCGATCGGTTCGTCCGAAATCGCCTGCCAGTATTCGCCATGCACGGCAACCATTCCGCTCCGAAAAACATCGGTCAGGGCAATGCCAGTTTCTTCGAGCAAACCTTCTTTCCCCGTCGTCGGTTTCTGCTGGTGTGTTTTAACCGTCAACATCAGCGCGACGATGAAAAACGCCGCTGAGAAAAGTACAATGGGAATAATCACAGACAGTGAAATGGAAAACAGCGCCTTCGGCGCATTGGTCACATCAATCAACATCATGGAACCTAACAGCATAGAAATTATTCCTCCGATCGTCAAAAGTCCGAAACTGACGATCTTTACTTCTAAGATGAATAAAACAATGCCAACGACAATTAACGCCAGTCCGGCATAATTGATCGGCAGAATCTGAAACGAGAAAAAGGCGAGAATCAGAAAAATCCCACCCAGCACGCCGGGAAAGATCGCGCCCGGATTCGCAAATTCAAAATAAATGCCGTAGAAGCCAAGCATCAACAGCAGATAAGCGACGGTCGGGTCGCTGATGATGTCCAGAATTTTCCGCGCGATGCCAAGTGGTCGAACGACGATTGTAGCATCTTTCGTGTGAATCGTCTTTTTACCAGCGGCGAGTTTGACGGTTTTCCCGTCTAACCATTCCAGCAATTCATCCCTATCTTTGGCAACGAGATCTACGACATGTTTCTTAACCGCTTCGGTTTCGGTAATCGATACGCTTTTCCGGACGGATTGCTCCAGCCAGTCGGCGTTCCGCCCGCGTTGTTCAGCGATGCTTCGGATAAAAGCAACCGCGTCATTGGTCACTTTTTCCATCATCGTTTCCGTTCCGGCTGAATCAGGCTTCTCTCCGCCAAATCCGCCTCCGCCCATCGTGACCGGATGCGCCGCGCCGATGTTCGTACCGGGCGCCATCGCCGCAAAATGCGCCGATGCCGTGATGAACACGCCCGCCGATGCGGCTTGCGCGCCGCGCGGAAAAACATAAACAACAACGGGAACTTTGGAGTTCAGGATGTCCTTGATGATGTCGCGCATGGAAGTCATCAATCCGCCGGGCGTATCCATTTGGATGATCATACATTCAGCGTTATCTTCTTCTGCCTGTAAGATATTATCGTGAATGTAGGATGCGGCGACCGGGTTGATGATGCCATCGAGTTCCAGAACGCGCACTTCGGCGGCTGAAATGGCCTGCGTTGCCATCACTGCCATCGCCAAACTCAGTATAAGGATTGGGATTTTCTTGACCATTCTCAGATTCCTAAATTGATAATGAACATCAGAACTTACGTAATTCTACAATCAATTTAACGACTTTCGGCTGGATTATTCATCTTTTTCACATGGGAAACCAGCGGCACGCGATGCGGTTGCTTTTCCGGCGATTCTGCCGGACTGGCGACGACCGAATAATCGCCGAACTCGACGAGGATGAAGTAGAGTAGATATTGTCCCGTAGCCGTTTCTGGATCGATGTCGTAAACATAACGCCCGCTTCGATATTCCATCGGTCGCTCTCTAAACATCTCCCACCGGTCGTTGCGGATGAAAATGCTCACTTTTCGAATTTGCAGATCGCCGCTTTGCAGAATACATTCTACCGAATCCGCTCGAGCATTTTGAAGCGAGTCCGGCGAAGCATGAAAAATGCGCGGCGTTTCAGCCCCGACTGAATACTGCGTCAATGCAAGGAAACAAAACAGCAGTAACCAGCCGTGTATTCGCATCGATCCCAAGGCGATTTAGAATAAAACCGCCAGCGATAATGCCAGACGGTCTTCGGTATATTTCTGCTTGGTTGTCGTCTCGAAGTACGGATAGTAATTGGACAGATTGCCGAAACCGCGCTGATATGAGCAACCGATAATAAGAGATCTGTTCAGAATGGTTTCAACGTTTGCGCCGATGACATGATAATATTCTTCGTCGCTGTCTTTAAGATCGGCATAAGGTGACTGTACCCTGCGGTAAGCAAAGCGCGTCGACAGCGAATTGCCGAAAGGAATGGCAATCGAGGCGCTGATATCCGTTGTGTTACGCAGATTCCAGTAGAGGTCGCGGTTGATGGCGGTCTCATCTTCCAGAAGATCAACTTCGATCTTCTGCCAATTATGAAAAACAATGTCCATGCCTAATGTAATTTTGGCGATCTTGATCGCAAAGTTACTCCCGATTTCCAGCGGATAACGGGATTTATACTTGAAATCATAGGTGTCAAGGTAAGTAGTTAATGTATCCTCGTCGTCTGTATATTCTTGCGTCCTTTCTCTGACCTCGCGAATGGACAGATTCAGTGGAGCCGATATGCGCAGTCCAAGTTTATAGTTGTCCGATTGGAAACACAGACCGAAATCCGCGTTGACGCCGGAATAACTGGGTTTGATATTCTGATTGTAAACGATGGAACTGTCACCAATTAAGTTATGGACATCCGTACTGGTTTCGGTCGCCTGATAGTTCCGTTCACCACTATAAAAATTCAGCGACATGCCCATGTTTACATTTTTCATAAATTCCGTTGCTCCGGCTACTCTGACAACATCAATTGAGCCAGTTTCCCGGACATTATACTCCAGATCAGTATCCACAATAAACGGATTATCATCTTCATCGTAAAATGTGGTTCCCGTGATTCCCTTGCTGGTGGCTGACGAGTAATAATATGCCGCTGGAGTATAGCTGGCGGACAAAACAAAACTTCCCTGATAAACCGGCAACGGATAAGCAAATCCAATGTAGTCAATGTAGGATTCACTCGATGAAGCGGAATATTCCTTTCCGACATCAGCCAAAGTAGATAATTGTTTGACAGAAAAACTCTTGCCGGTTATACTGGCTTTCGGACGTTTGATGTTGGTCAGAAAAGCAGGATTATATTGCGTTGACGAGATATCCGTCGCTAGTTGTGAATTATTCAGTAGAGTAAACGCGGAGGCGCCAAAGCCGTAAACACTCCAGAAAGGACGAAGCGCTTCACTGCTCATTACCTCATCAAATTGCTGGGCAAAGCCGTTTGAATGAATCAGAAAGAAAATAACCGCTAAGGCGGGAATAACCTTACGAAAAGATGACATATTACGACTTCCTATTTATGATTGCTTTTAGAAGAACTGCTATGAGCTTTAGGTGAAGAAGAAGGGCTCGATGAAGAACTACTTCCGGAGTTGGAAGATGAACTGTTCGAATTGGATGACGAACTGCTGGAAGTACTAGAACTACTCGAGTTACTGGAACCACTCGAACTGTTCGAACTGCTGGAACTGCTCGAAGGATTTGACGACGAGCTATTGGAACTCGAAGATTTTGAGTTCGAAGTGGAGCGCTTACTAGTAGTAGCATGGGACGAACCGGATTTATTTGTATATGTGGCTTTCGAACTAGTTGGGGAGCCTGTATTTTTTCGGATAATAGTGGTATGAGGCGCCGTAGCCGGCGTCAGAGTTGTTTGGAATCCAACAATGGATTCTCCAGTCGTGGTTTTGTCCGCTGGATTTTTTGATGTCGAATGTGCTTTTTGCGAACTGGAACCGGTTATAGTCGTGGCCGTCTTAGTATTGGAAGCAGAAGTTGTACTGCTGGCTTGGAAAGATGACGGCATATAGGAAATCGTGTTCTGAAAATCGGAACTATTTGCGTTACTGGAAGCCCGACTGCCACTAACAGGAGTTTCTTTAGCATGCCATTGGGCCTTTATCTGATCCGGTCCTTTGGCAACCGTTTCTCCACTTCCGCCACTGTAGTAATACCAGTGATTGTAATGGCCGCGATAGCCGCCACCGTACCAACCATAGTAAGGATTGTAATATCCACTGTAGTAACCGCCGTAATAGGAATAATACCGATAGTAATCCCAATCGTAAAACGGATCATAGCTCCACGGATCGTAATAACCTAAGGAATAGGAATTGTTCGGATAATACCCGTAGCGATAAGAAAAATACATCCGTGGATTCGCGCTGTAACCATACCAAAGGTTTGTGCGCAGAAAATCCTGGTAAGCGTCTCGGTAACCTGTATTGTAATCGTTCAAATTTGACGTATCAAAACTGTAATTTTCAAAGGACTGATCATCCAGAATAACGGTATCGGATTCCGCCTGTTCGTAGATTTCCTGACGGACAATCGGTTCCGCAAATTTCGTATAGCAACCGGAAAGGAAGAAAACGCCGGTCAACGTTGCCCCAAAAATCAATAGGTTGCGTTTCATTTTTAGCCTCTCTTTCATCGGCCCAAATTTACCCATCTGTTTCATCGAATTCAAGTAACTCTCATTTGTTTGACAAACGAACTTGCTAAAAGGTTCCATTTTATTTTTTCCCTGAGCGAGGATTTTTACCTGTAATGATCAAATTTGCCGGCAACATCCGGATTCCGCGCCGCGTTTCCAGAATCCCCCGAATGACGATCGGACGGTTGCGCAGGCTTTCCGATCCGCGAATCGGAACGCTTAAACGGTTCCAAATATTATTTTCAAGACGGGAATAGACCAGCGAGTCGCCCCATTCGATTTCATTCGGTTCGGTTGAAATCAGCAACTGGAGTTTGACATTTTCTTCCGGTTCCGGCAGATTGTTCCGGAGATCGATAAGAATTTGACAGGATTCGCCAGGCGTCAAGAATCCATCCTGATCCTTATCAACGAAAAACATCCCGGCGCTGAATTCGGAAACAGGCGTTTGCTTCTTAGAAAAAACCGAAACCTGTCGCCAATCCGGAGTCGGCAACACCTGAACATCGAATTCTTGGCTGTCTTCTCCACCGCGATTATCTGTGACTGCAACATTAAAGTGAAAATAGCCCGTGTCAGGTGGTAACCAAATCAGCATTCCGGTTTTTTCTAACAACTCCGTGTTCGACGGACCAGCAACCATCGAATAGCGCAAATTATCGTAAAGATCAATCTCAACTGCCTGAATGCGATACAGGAACAAATCCCCGTCGTACGTTTTTTCCGGCGGCTCCGAGATAATTCGCGGCGGATTGTTCCGGCTGATCGGCTGAAATGTTCTCGGCAATTCGTTGATCTTTTTCACCGGAAAGAAATAAGTTCCTTTTACAGGCGGCGATTGAAACACGTCCGCCGAATTGATTCCGTCAAGAACGACATCGGCGATCGTAATGCTTCCAGTGAACATTCCAGTCTGCAGGTAAGGCGTCCGAAATGAGTTTTTATCCGCCTGATCTCCGACATAAACCACCCGATTCTCCTGGGGTGACCAATGTACGAATTGCGCGTAATGGCGGATCGCCGTTTTATACTTTTCATCACCGATAATGACATTGATGGCTGTCGTATCGCCAGTTCGGACACTAGAAACCGAACCGTCGGGATTTGTTAGAAAAAAAAGTTGCCCGCTCGGCGAACAAGTCATGGATAAAACCGGAGCGTAAAATTGAAAAACTCGCGTGATGAACAGTGAATCTATCGGCGATTGGTTGATTCGGAACAATCCCTGACGGATATTTTCAATCCACGCAACCGAACCCTGATCAGGCATAAGAATAGGATAGGAGTTCGCCGTCAGATATGATTGGGTGATTTCACGGTTTTCACTGGAAGGAACATTAAACAGGTTCAGGTTCCCGTCGATAACGTTGGAATATAAAATCGTCTCGTTGTCGTTTAAAAATGTTGGCGAACTTCCATAAACCGGCAACGCCGTGACAGCCTTTGTGTCCAGATTCATAACATTCAAATGGCGCGAAAGGCCTTTGCTGAAGACGATCTGCTTCTGATCCGGCGACATAGACGGAAAGTACAGGTCTTCGTCGGATTCGTACAATTTTTCGGGCGCGCTACCGCTTACGGCAACGAGATAAATACAGTCGGAATAGTCACCGCCGAGCCGACCATTGAAGATGATTGACTGAGCATCGGGATTGAAGCGCGGAACGATAACATAGCCGGATTGAACCTTCTCGATCAGTGTTCGTGGATTGGAAAACCGGATCGTCGGGCTTTTTTCACTTTTACGCGGCGCACAGGTCATTAGCACAAGCGCGCTTAACCAGATAACCGTTACCTTTTGAAGTCGCATCGGGAGATTCCTTGTGATTTTCTTGAGTTTTCCATCTGAAAAAGTTTAAGCAAGTCTTCTATGATATTCAATAGAAATATTGTCACGGTTCGCGTTTATCGCAAACATACCTCCGATAATTCAATTTGTAAAAAGTCCCGGCGATTCTGTATATTTGCATCCGTGAGAAATTTCGTCCGAACCTGCGTAAAAAGAATATCTGCCTTCAGTGGTGCTTGGATCGGCGCCCGTTATATTTACCGTGAACTGATCTTCCCGTTTCTCTTCGCGATCGGTGTCGTAACGTTCATTCTGCTGGTCAATTTTCTCCTGAAATCTGTTGACAGACTCCTCGGAAAAGGATTGCAATTCAGCGTCCTGATCGAATTTCTATATTTGAATCTGGCTTGGATCATCGCCATGTCAGTTCCGATGGCGGTTCTCGTTGCATCGCTCATGGCTTATGGACGTCTTGCCGAAGACAACGAGATTACCGCCATGCGCGCCAGCGGCATTAGTTTTTTCACGGTTCTTGGACCGGGAATTGTCTTTGGAACGGTTGTCGCCGTATTCATGGTCTACTTCAGCAATAATATTCTTCCCGATTTCAATCACAAAGCGAGACTTTTGGCGGGAGACATTTACCGTCTCCGTCCCGGATTAACCATCGAACCGGGATATTTTATGGACGATATTCCGGATTATTCGATCTACGTCAAGTCAAAAAAGGGCGAACTGCTCCGGCAAATCACCATCTATAACAAAAATCAGTACGATACACAGACAACAATCTATGCAGACAGCGGGTTTCTTGCCGTTGACGGCAACACGATCCTCTTCACATTGTTCTCTGGACAAATCCACGAACTCAATCTTGAGGATATGTCAGATTATCGGCGCATCGATTTCAAAAAACACCGAATCGCAATTCCCGTTGATAACATGATGCTGGAGCGCCGCGATACCGCCCGAAGAGGCGACCGCGAGATGAATATTTCCATGATGCGGAAAGAGATCGCCAAATTTTCGGAGGAACATAAGAAAATCCTTTACAAGATCAATAAACTCACCATGAGCGAACTGGGACGTAAAGCGCCGGCTAAGATAGAAACTTTGGAGAAGATCATCGAGTCGGAAAAAGTAAAAAACTCTCAAACTTTGTCGCCGCTCGTAGCGATGCAGAAAAACGCCCATTTGAATGCCCTGAAAAACCGAGTCAAAGGCGAATCCGGACTTGCATTTAGCTACCAGAAACAAATCAACAAATACAATGTGGAAATCCAGAAGAAATTCTCGATTCCCTTCGCATGTATCATGTTTGTCCTCATCGGCGCGCCGCTGGGAGTCATGACGCGGAAAGGCGGTATCGCCGTCGCCGCAACATTAAGTATTGCATTTTTCCTGCTTTATTACGTTTTTCTCATCGGCGGAGAAGAACTCGCCGACATGGTGATCATTTCACCGTTTTGGGCGATGTGGATGCCAAATCTTCTCATCCTGATTATTGGCGTTTATTTGATCTATTACACGTCGCACGAACAAAAAACAATGGATTTTCGCAAAATATTCCGATTTTTCAGTCGGAAAAAATAGGGAAGATTCGATTATCGGTACAAAACAATTCCCCTGTTTGATGCTTTTTATATGAAAAAACATTCCACAAAAACGGAGATAGAAATAGATGATTCCTACTGATTTTATCGAAAAAAAGAAAAACGGACTGGAACACACACCGGAAGAGATCGACGACTTTATTCGTGGCTACGTCAAAGGCACAGTCCAGGATTACCAGATGGCGGCGTGGCTGATGGCGGTCAATTTCATCGGAATGACCGATGCCGAAACGATCACACTCGTCGATACAATGCTTCATTCAGGCAAAGTAATTGACTTATCTGATGTCACTGAATTCAAAGTCGATAAACACAGCACCGGCGGAGTCGGCGACAAGGTTTCGCTGATTCTGGCGCCACTCGCCGTATCCGTCGGATGCGTCGTGCCGATGATCTCCGGGCGCAGTCTCGGACATTCCGGCGGGACTCTGGACAAACTCGAAAGCATCCCCGGTTTTAACGTCAATCTCTCCCGCGCCGAATTCCAGAATCTTGTTAAAAAAAACCGGCTCGCGATGGGCGGTCAGACGCCCGATCTCGTTCCCGCCGACCGTAAAATGTACTCTCTGCGCGACGTGACTTCGACGGTCAAATCCATTCCACTCATCTGCGGAAGTATCATGAGTAAGAAAATCGCCGAAGGCATCGATGGACTGGTTCTTGACGTCAAAACCGGCAACGGAGCATTTCTGGCAAATTATGAAGACACACAACGGCTCGCCCGCCAGTTGAAAAATGTCGGCGAATATTTCGGCTTGAAAGTCGTCACCCTGCTTACGGACATGAATCAACCGCTCGGAAAAAATGTCGGCAACTGGTTGGAAGTGCTCGAATGCATCGACGTCCTGAAAGGCGGCGGACCTGTCGATCTTGTCGAATTGACGCTGATTCTCACCGGCTGGATGATGATCCTTTCCGGACTCGAAACCGATCTGACAAACGCCAAAACGACTCTGCGCCGGGCGATTGATTCTGGATCCGCTTATGAGAAATTCTTGATGATGGTCTCCGCACAAGGCGGCGACGTTTCATTGATCGAAAAGCCTGAAAAATACCAGAAAGCCAAACATACCGCGCCAGTTCTTTCGGAAAAATCCGGTTATATCGCTCACATCGAAACCACGTCGATCGGCATGATCTCGCTGGGACTCGGCGCCGGTCGAAAAACGCTGACGGACGTAATTCAACCGGAAGTTGGACTCGTCATCGAAAAGAAGTTGGGCGATTTTGTATCCGTCGGAGAACCGCTGGCGATCGTCTATGCTACCAACGAAAACGCGTTCAAACACGCTGAATCAGCTATTCGTGAAGCATACGGTTTTTCCGAAATCCCCATCGCTCCGCCTCCGTTAGTTTACGAAACGCTGTAAATCGAAAGCGGCAGAATATGGATCCGTTCCAAATCGAAGTGCCTGAGCAAATGCTCAACTAAAATCGCGGTCGGCAATAACAACGATTGATAATTCGGATCGCTTATGCGGCGACGGAGTTCCGTCGGCGAAAGTTTACAAATTTCAGTAATAATCTTTTGAACATCAGCAAGCGTCAGGAAGATTTCCCGAACAACTGACCTTTCCATTTCCGGATAAGCAAACTTCCATAACGCCATAACCGCGTCGCTGACGCAGATAAATTTTCCCGAGCGGGAAACCCATCGAAAACGTTCCAATTCATCCGAAATATGTTGACGCAATCCGATTAAATCTTCCGGCGCCGGCGTCGAATTCCACAAAAATTGGTCGGAAATACGACACAATCCCAATTGCAACGTCAGGATCATTTGAATGCTTCGCCGTGTCCCCGCATCGATGTGAAAATCGCCTTCGCCGAGACGTATAACACAAAAATCTTCTTCGCTCGTTAAGAGATCAACGGGCAAGAACATTTTGCTTTCTATTTCTGGCGTCAATATTTGCGGCGGCGGGAAACCGCGCTCTTTTAAAAACAACCTCAGATTCCTCAATGTCTGCGAATCCATCAGATAACCAGTGGCAGTCACGGTTATCGAATCGGGTTTATATTTTTCGGTCTGTTGGATAAAATCGTCCAGAATACTTTCCGCACGATCCTAAATTTCAGACTGCTCGTCCCGGCTGGAAAATTCTGCGGCGGCAATTCGTGCAATTTCCTTCCGCAATTGCAGAACCACTTCAGATTGGTCTGCCTTTTCGATGATTTTCGAGATCATCGAAAAGGCGTCGATATGGATAGTTGCGGCGATCATCAAAATAAATTAAGACAGAATACTTTTCGGCGCAACCGTCTTATTGAAAAATCAGTTTCGCGGCTTGAACCGGATTGAGTAAGTTTTCATCGTGGATAAAATCGTTTGCCTGATCCAGCCGCCGATCGAAGATTTTTACGGAACGCCGATCCGCAACTATCCATTGGGTTTGCTGTCCATCGCCGCCGCGATTCGCGAATTTCATCCAACACTGATCGACTTGCGGAACGCGAAACCGCGACCGGTTTTTCTTCCCAACGCGCTGAAAGATGTTTCGCTGTTTTATCATCCCGACGACGCCTCGCCGTTTTCGCTGTACAAACGATTTTACCGCTTCGGACTTTCGGACGAAGAAATCGCGCGGCGAATTCCCAGCGAATTCGACATTTTCCTGATTTCCGCGATGTTCACAACTTATTCTGAAACGGTTTTTCAACTCATTCAACTGATTCGTGAAAGAAAACCTTCCGCGATCATTATTATCGGCGGTGCTGATGCTTCCGTCCGACCTGAAAATTATCTTCAGATCGGCGCAGATTTCGTCATTTTCGGCGAAGGTGAAATCGCTACGAAACGTCTGCTGGACGAATTGGAAAAAAATTCGCCGAACTTTGATTCGGTTCCCAATCTTGTCTGGCAAAACGGGAGCGAAATCGTTCGCAATCCCGTCGAATGGATCGCATATTTGAACGCACTTCCGTTCGCTGACGCTCAGACGCCGGGGACGCCGGAATATTTCATAAACGGCAAACGCCACGCGATGATTATCGCCAGCCGCGGATGTCCATATCGGTGCGAATTCTGCTCGATCCACCTAACGATGGGCGACCGCTACCGGATTCGCTCTACGTCGAACGTTCTCGATGAAATGGGTGAAAAGATCGCCACCAGAATCCGCTCTTTCGATTTTGAAGACGATCATTTTGGCGGAAACCGGCGCTGGCTGACCGAATTCCTTGACGGCGTCATCGAACGTTTTCCGGATTTTCACCTCTCAATTCAGGCAATGAACGGTATTACGGCATCGAATCTGGACGCGGAAATATTGAAGAAAATGAAACATGCGGGATTTTCCTCGTTGAATGTTTCGTTGGTGACGCCCGGCGAAACGATGCAGACGAACCTGAAGCGGCCTTTCGGAACTAAGAAATTTATCGAAATCGTCAACAGCGCTCACAGTATCGGACTTTCTGTCACCGCTTACATCATCATCGGGCTTCCGGGCGAAACAGCGTCGGAAATCCTGAACGCGATTCTTCTTCTCGCAGGTTTGCCGTGCCTGATCGGTCCGTCGCTTTTTTACCTTGTGCCCGGCACACTGGTTTTCGACCGGCTGCAAGATTCCGGAAAAGTTCCCGAATCCACGCTTTGTTCCCGGAGCAGTTTTTATCCGGTTGAAACGCCGGATTGCGACCGGCTTTCTGCCATGACGCTTTTCCGGATTTGCCGCATCGTAAACTTCTTAAAAAGCCTTGCCGACGACGGATTTCCATCGGTCGAGATTGATTCCGACGACGATAAAATCCACATTCCGACGGGCGTCTCCGGCAAGGAAAGCCAGAAACTTTTAGGCGTTTCGCTCATCCGGCGATTATTTCTGACGGGAATTCTCTACGGAACCGGTAAAAAACAGAACGGCGCTTATCAGCTCGTTCGGGAAAAATATTCTCCGGAATTGCTTGAATCCTTTCTAAATCATGATTGGAAAATCTGCGGCATCCGGTCGGGAAAAACGTTCACAAAAGCGGAAATCGAGGTAAAGTGGAGGCAATGTTGAAACCTAAAAACCAGTTTTCGCTCTGCCAGACTGGTTTTGGTAAACTAGCTCTAATTCTAACTCGTCGAATTTTCAATCTCCAATTTGAAATTTGAATTTGTACGAATTCATTCGTAGGTTTAACCATGGTTGTGACAGGTGAAGGAAAAATGACGAACGGTTTGAAAGCCAAAACCGCAATGTTCACGATCTTCCTTATTTTTACCACAGTCCTCGCCATGTCGTGCCAGGAATGTCCGACCGAACCGGAATATGAAATTGACCTGAGTGTCGAGGATTATCTCTGCACATGGGTTGATTTACGTGTAACATTAACTGAATCTAGTAATTCAAAGTACATCTCCATAAAAAGCATCGACGGAGAGATCGAATTCACGCCGTCTTATGGCATAATCGGTTCCGATACCGTTCTGCGTATCGATGGGCTTCAACCATTAACCGAATATTCTTTCCGTGCCTATTATCTAAAACATGACAAGGCTATCGATTCAAGCAATATTGTCACGATTCATACCCGCGAGACAACCAGTAGCAATTTTCGCTGGGAAATCGATCGGATAGGGGTACATCCAACTTGCTTAAATGATGTACAGATTATTTCCGAGAATAATGTCTGGGTAGTGGGAGATATTCGACTGGAGGATACCTATACCTACGATTCTGCTGGTGTCTGGCAAGAACCCTATTCTGGTGCACACTGGGATGGTAATGAATGGAAACTCATACGTTTTATAGAAGGAACAGTCCGCCGACCAAATGGAATAAAATGTTTCTCAGATTCGAGCATTTGGCTCACTCCAGGTTCAATTTGTTACTATGATGGCAGTACGACTAAACAAATATGGATTCAAAATTACTCGGCTGGTGAATTTCTATATCGAGTCTGGGGATCATCGGAGAGTGATATCTGGTTTGTGGGTTCGGAAGGTCTGATTGTCCATTATGATGGTGAAACTTTCTCGCGGATACCAACCGGTAATACTATTCGCTATGTCGATGTGGAAGGTACTCCGGATGGAAAAAACGTATTTGTGGTTGGCCATAATTTGAAAATCCCCTACGAATGTTGTGTATGGCATTTTATTGATGGAAATGGACAAATTATCTATTACACGGATGATCCAAATCAAACAGAAGGCACTTACGGTTCTGTTTATCGAGTTGGATTGTTTGAGAATAAAGCCTATTTCAAAACAGTTACTGGAATGTGGGTCTATGATTTTAAAAAAAATACATCTGAATTAGATCCTGCTATTGCAGACGCTCCGATAACCAGCATGATTGTACAGGATCGTAACGACATCATGGGATTATGCGCCGATGGTTCATGGGCTCATTATAATGGTCAAAATTGGAGTACCAACGATGATTTTTACTGGTCTGGAACGATCTCGTGTAATCGTGCTGATTTTAAAGGTGATTTTGCTCTGATGGTCGGTGTTTCCAGAGATGCCAGTTGTGGTGTAATTATTCGCGGCTATCGTTAGAATAAAAATCCTGTTTTAGTAATATCGCGGAATCTTCCCTTGTTAACTATCCGCCGATAAAAGGAGGAGGGTTTCTCCTTATTAGTTTCGTCAGGTTCTCAAACATGACGGGATATATTTGACAGATCGAAAACTGGTTTTTTCATAAATCTCCGCGGCTACTTTTCATAACCCCATTTCGGTCATTAGTTTCTGAACCAGCAGATCGCCGACTTTTGTGATGGCTTTCGACCCGGCGTTTTCCTCCGAATTGCCGCTATTCTTCTCCTCGACGAGATAGTTCCCGACGACCGTCTGTTTCTGAATATTGAAAACCTTCAGCGAGCCGCGCGCTCGACCGAAATAAAACCCTTCCTGTACTTTGTTGATCTGACCGGAAGAAACCGTTCCGACGATCACCAGATCAGCGCCGGTGTTTTTCGCCGTCTCGAAGATCATTTCCGGTTTACCGGTTTCAATCTCGTTCGGCGTCAACTTCTGAAACAAACCGTTTTCTACGACGGTAAAGCCCGCGCCGGTAAATTTTCCCATCAGCGCGTTTTCGAGATACGAAATCTGAACCGGTTTGCCGATGTTGGTTTCGATGATCTTTACGACGACGCGATTTTCCGGTAAAAGATTGAATGTATGCGTGTCCTGTGCGATCTTAAATTCTTCCGGGAAACGGACTTTCGCCTGAATGACGATTTTCCCCGCCGATTCGATGTTTCGGACTTCACAGATCGCCTTGCCCGACGCGTCCGTTTGTCCCTGCGGCGTGAACGTCGCCTTCCCCTGTACTAACGAAAAATCGACCGGCAAATTGGGAATCGGATGACGTTTGGCGCTTTCCGTCCAGAAAACCGATACGGTTAGCGGTTGTTCCAGAGCCGCGCCGAGTTTGACCGGTTGTTTCTCGCCGGAACCTTCGATGGTAATGCTTCCCTGCATCGCGTCAGCCAACGCTTTATAACCTTCGCTGAATGATTTGATCTGAGAAACGAGCGTCGGCGAAAGGCCGGTCAGCGAAAGTATCGGCGTAAAATTTGTCTGTGCTTCCCGAATTTGCCGGATCGCGAGAAACACGTTTCCGCCACGCGCCAGATCGAGCGACTCGGTGAGCCGCATTCCGCTAATATTCATCGTTTCATCCATCATTTCCTTCATGAATGCCCGATGAGATTCTTCGGAAAACAGAACAAGCACGAAAGCCTGAAATGTCATCTGCGCTTTTCTTCCCGAATCTTCCTGCCATTGCTCGACAAACACTTTTTCTGGAGAAACAGAGATGATGGCTTTGGAAATGACCTTTACGCTTGAACTCGTAAAAGCGTCCAGTGAGGTCGTCTTGCCGGATTTTTCGATGATGGAATCCTTCGTTTCGCTGTTGATGATAACACCCAGCGATTCGATGATCTGCCGCTTGGCGTCGTTGATCGCGTTCGTCCGCGCTTCGGCTTCATCGGAATATCTGTTGGACATGCCGACGAAATAGCCGGGTATTATTTTTTCCGTCCATGACGGTCGCGGCTCTTTCGTCAATCGCTTTTGCGCAAAAACCGTTTCGCTGGAAATCAGCAGAAATATCGTTGCGATTGTTAAAAACCGGGACAGTTGAACAGGTCGGATGTAAATTTTTCGTCGAAACATATCATCTCCATTTCATGATCTATCGATTCTGCGGTAAGAATAAACAGAAAATTGCTGATTTTCAACTAAAATATTAGTTAGAGCTTTTCAACTTTTATTCAAATTGGTTATATTGCGATGCAAGATATGAAACCGATCGAGAAAAAGCCTATTTTCTGCCCAGAACGCGCCAAGCGAAAGGATTCGATATGAAAAAGACGTGGTTCATCGCTCTATTTATACTGATGTTCGCCCTTCAAGCGACGCCTCAATTTACTAATGTCACGGTCGAAATTTCCACAGATCGCATGCCGGAAAAAGAGCGAGCCGACCTTAAAACGCTCGAACAGATGATGCCTGCCTATTTCAAGAACTTTGCATGGTTCGAAAATTCGTACGGCATCGACATTCCGCTGAAAATCAGCATGTTCCCGCAGAGCGTCAACTCGAGCGGCTACGAACGTATTTTCACGGCTCAGATATTCATTTCCAACGAAGTCGCCGATAACCGATTCTTCGAAAAATCGTTCAAATTCGTTTACAACACAAACGATCCGATCGGGCACATCGAAATGGCGCATTCCCTGCTGAGCGTTCTGGATTTCTATGCATGGATGATGATCGCCGCCGAACTCGACACCTACGAGCCGCTCGGCGGAAATAACGCTTACGAAAAAGCCAGAGACGTAGCCACCCGCGCGCAGGCTTCCGACAAAACGTGGGGCTGGAAAGACCGTTTAACGGATTTAGACGAACTTCTCCGAGTCAGGAACTATCGTCTGAGTAAATACAGTTATTGGATGATCGTCGATTTAATTGATCAGGAAAAAATGGAAGAAATTTCACCGGCTATCGATCGTTTTCTGAAAAATCTTACAGCGATGTTTGAGGAAAATGCCCGCGAACGTTACACGCATATTTTCCTGGATGCTCATGCACGAGATTTGATCAAAATGCTGAAAGATTATGGAACTGCCGAACAGATCGATCGGCTAATAGCGCTCGACCCAGACAACAAAGATGCCTACCAAAAAGTTCCTAACGAGAAATAGTTGCCGTTAACACTTCAGCGCGGCGTAGGTCTTTTTCCCCAATAGATAATAACTTAGCGCGGATGAACCGCGATACAGTCTCTGTAATATTTCGCCGTCGCCTTTTCGGCGGATCGAAGCGACGATTTTTCGTTTCCTGTAAATGGCTCCGGGATGCGCAAGAATCCAGCCGTGCGCTTTGAGAATCGCCCACGCTCGCCCGAAATCGCCTTTTATCAGCGAGAAAACCAGCGCTATATCGTCGAGGGCGATTCGTAGCGGAGTCAGATAAAGCGTCAGCGGAAGCCTGAAATTCGAGAGAAACATCAGCAGGCTATTCCGATGATTAAGATATTTTTTAAATGGCGAATCGGCGCCGAGCGTATAGCCGGAACGATGCCAGACAACGGCTTTGGGTTCTACAACCACTGAGTATCCCATCAATTGTAAGCGCCACTCGAGATCGATTTCTTCCATATGCACAAAGAATGTTTCGTCAAATAAACCGGCGTCGATCAGAACCTGTCGTCTCGCTAAAAACGCAGTCCCAGACGCCCAGAAAATACAGTTCGATCCGGAATCATATTGTCCGTCATCCGGTTCGATCGTCTCGAACATTCGCCCGCGGGCAAACGGAAACCCTAACATGTCCATCTCGCCTCCGGCGGCTCCGGAATAATCGAATAACCGACGATTTTGGTACGAAAGAAGTTTCGGCTGGACGACGGCGATCTCCGGCGACGACTGGATTTGCTGAAGCATGGCTTCGATCCATCCCGCTTGATGAATCGTATCGTTGTTCAAAATTAAAACAAATTCCGCAGATGCCTGACGGATTCCTGCGTTGCATCCGCCCGCAAAACCATGATTTTTATCGAGAGCGAGAATTTGAACTTCAGGGAATTCCCTGCGAACCACTTCAACGCTTTTATCTGAAGAAGCGTTATCTACGAGAATGATTTCCAAAGGCATATCGGTCGAATGGACAAGCGATGTTAGACAATCCCGAAGAATATCCTCTCCGTTGTAATGCGGAATGACGACGGAAACAAGTGGTTTGGATGTTGTCAAATTTACTAAACTAATCGCTTATCCTTATTTACCGATCGGCTTGGCGGATTTGGATGTTGCCTTCTTCGACTCGTAAGTGCTTTTCATCGCCGCGGCGCCATGATCATCGGGATGCGCTTTCAACCAATCACCTAAAACCCGGATGGCGCCATCAATATTTTCCATTTCTTCATAAGCCTTAACGAGTAGACCGGCGATTTCCGGACTATTTTTGTTCTGGCTTTCCAACGGTTCCAAAATTTCCAGCGCCGCTTGATAATTCTTTAACGGAGAAATAAAAACGCTGGCGTAACGGATTTTATCCTGAATCGTCTGCCCGGGCATACCCATCAGTTCATGAAGGCGGCGAATGAGTTCTTCCTCTCTTCCACCTTCAAAATAGAGCATCCCGACCTGCAAAAAAACTTCCTTATTGCCAATCGGCAGAACGCTTTCCGGTAATTTGACTTCCATTGAATCCAGAATCGCAGCTAATTCTGCCTTGTTCTTCGTTACTTGAGGCGAAACATTGTCCCGATCGCTGGCGCTTCTCCGCATCATGCGATCGCTACTGTATAATTTTTCAACTGCCAATTGGAAAAAACCGCTCCTGTAGTTGCCGACGAGTTTGACAACGTTATCGTCAAAATATACTTTCGGATTGTTGAGATTCCGGTAGCGATAGACGTGGTTGAGGTTGTATTCCAATTTTTCGGCGTTGATACGCTTGACCGGTTGCGGATGAATGCGGAACGCCAACCCTTCCATCTGTAGAAATGGATCCATGTTCAATTTATTATCTTGAGAAACAGTAACGGCATAATAAAAAGGCCTCTTCCATTGGTTCGCTTCGAGGAGTTGCATGATCATGATATCCTGAACGCGCAGTCCTTGTCCCATGATTGTCGGTTCGAGTTCCCACTTCAGCGGCGGAAGCGCGCTGTTCGGCGGCGGCGTTAATCTAACTTCGGTCTTCTTCCATGGAATGATGCCCAGATTGTCGATATCTGCATCGGTCATACCGCCCAGAGAGAGCTTCGGTTCAATATCGCGTAGTTGTTTGATGTACCACGGTGTGTTGAGGAGGCTGAGATTGACGACTTTCACATCGCGCCGAATGCCTTCGACTTCCTGAAGATACCACAGCGGAAAAGTGTCGTTGTCGCCGTTGGTAAAGATGACGCCATCTTTTTCACACGTCTGGAGAATATTGTATGAATAGTCCCACGCGACATAATTCCCTTTCCGGGAATGTTCATGATAATTGGCGCGAAGAACATTCAACGGCAGAGCAAGAAGCAGAAGAATGGTCGCGACATACGTTAACGGTTTCCGCAGTTTTTCGTTTTTCAGTTTGGTGAGATGACTGATGATAACCGATGCGCCGATGCCGATCCAGATGGCAAATGCGAAGAACGAGCCGACATATGAATAGTCACGCTCTCTCGGTTGCGGATCGTCCTGATTCAAATAGAGAACGATCATCAAGCCGGTAAATAAGAATAGCGCCATCACAGACAATGCTTTGTTCTTGTCCTTCCCGAAATGAACCATCAGCCCGTAAAGTCCAATGAGAAACGGAAACGGCAGGAAAAATTGGAACGGATCGACTTTATCGATACTTCTGCCAATGAATTGCCAATTGAAATAGCGAACGTACATATAATTGATTTGGTAATTCCAGAAGTATTTCCACGTGGCAAGGCTTTGCGAAACGCCGGGCCTTTTGTATTTGCTTTCGGCTTCCGGTTTCCATTTCGCTCGATTAAAAATATCCGTGAACGACCGTTCGCCATATTGCTCGCGTTCCAGATAGGCGACCGCTTGATGCGTCGTTTCGGGATCGTTCTCGTCAATTCGCGGATTCTGAGCACTCCGGATGAAGATCGTCATGTAGGACGAATATCCGATGATGATCAGCGTCAGACATATGAGTCCGAGCGATAACAGATTGTGCTTTTTCGCGATCGCCCAACCCGTGACGCCGAAAACGGCAAGAATCGCCAGAACCATGACGCTCAAGCCGTATTTGTCCGCAACGGTCGGCAAGCCGCGGATAACGCCCCCGTTGATAACCAGAAAAACGGCTGACGCCGCGAAAGCCATCAGAACATTCTGCGCGTGTTCTTTCAGGCGCAGATTGATCGTTTTCCGATAAAGTGGAATATATATACCGAGAACCACCGCAAGCGTTAACATCGCCTGCACGGTAAACGTAACGCGGCGAAATTGAAGGAAAAACAGAAAAATCAACCCAGCGACTGCTACGCCGATGATGATGTCGGCGATCAACCACCAGATGGAAGAGATTTTCGTCTTTTTGAAATAAATGATCAGCGCGATAAAGAAAATCGTCAGCAGATTCAGCAAGTGAATACCCGTCGCCAAACCGATAATATATGCAATGATGAGCAAATAGCGTTCATGTCTCGGCTTGTCGGATTTTTCCTCCCAGACCAGCGTGAGCCAGACGACAATCGCGGTTAAAAAAGTAGAAAACGCGTAAACTTCCGCTTCGACCGCATTAAACCAATGGCTGTCGGAATAGGCGAATGTCATCGCGCCAACGAAAGCGCCCGCATAAACGGCTATTTTATGAAGCGGCTGTTGCGGATTTCCCCAGCTTTTTAACAATTGCACAATGATGAGAAAAAGAAACATGACGGCTAAAGCGCTGACGATCGGCGAAATCATGTTTACCCGAAATGCGATGTCGGAACTGAACGGTATCATCGAAAAAAACCGCCCAATCAGAAGATACAGCGGACTGCCCGGAGGATGCGGAACGGCAAGCGTGAACGACGTTGCGATAAATTCGCCGCAATCCCAGAAGGAAACTGTCGGCGAAATTGTATCCAAATAGACGATAAAGCTGAACAGAAATGTCAGAATCGCCAGAATCGTCTTTTCCTTATTTTCTTTGAAATAGTTCATGTTTTCCCTTTGACTTTCCATGTATTTTCAGTTCACGTTTCAGACGGAGATTCAGGTTTATTTTTCTCTGTTTTTAGTTTTTCTTCAACAAAATTCATTTTCAGCTCGGACAGTGAACGTTCCAAAACCTGTGTTTCGGCATCGGTCAGGTTGCCGCGCGTTTTTTCCTTTAGCATTTCGATCATGTCTATCGTAAAAGAGGCTTCATCCAGATTAACCTCGACCTTTGCAGTCGCCGTATTTTGCCGTTTGCCAAGATAAATCCAGCCACTCGCTACCAGCGATTGGAGCAATCCCGCAAAAAGCATCTGGTTTTTATCCATTTTTTCGTTCGCCATTACGACCTCTATAAAATATTTACAAAGCCCATATATTCAGAATAATTAGTCAGCAGGTGATTCCGCACCCGCGCGTTTTCCTGCTTTCTGAGATGAGGATCGGATTTCAGCAAATCGAATGCTTCATTCCGCGCCACTTTCAGCAGTTCCTTATCAGTTATCAAATCGGCAATTTTCATTTTGGGAAACCCGTGCTGGCGCGCGCCATAGAATTCGCCGGGCCCGCGTAATTTAAGGTCTTCCTCCGATATTTCAAAGCCGTCGGTCGTCGCGAGAATCGTCTGCAGACGCCTTTGCGAAATGTCTGTGCGTTTACGTTCGACAAGAATACAAACGCCGTCTGTTTTCCCTCTGCCAATCCTTCCGCGCAGTTGATGGATTTGCGTCAGTCCGAACCGTTCGGCATTTTCAACGAGCATCACCGTCGCTTTTGGATTGTCCATCCCAACTTCAATCACGGTTGTACTCACCAGAATGTTCACGGTTCCGGCAATGAATTGCCGCATGATGTCGTCCTTTTCAGCCGAAGACATTCCGCCGTGCAGTAAAGCGAGTTTCAACTCGGGAAAAACGCTTCTCTTCAAGTATTCAAATCCCTGTGTCGCGGCTTTCAGATCGATCTTTTCCGATTCCTCGATGAGCGGGTAAACGATGTACGCTTGATAGCCTCTTTTAACCTGTTCGCGTATGAGATAATAAGCCTCTGAAATGCGATCTTCATTGACGAGTTTCGTCACGATTTTTCCCTTTTGCGACGGCATCTCGTCCAGAATCGAAACATCCATGTCGCCGTACAACGTCATGCTAAGCGTTCGTGGAATCGGCGTCGCCGTCATTACCAAAACGTCCGGATTCAACCCTTTGCTGATCAGAGTTCCTCTCTGCAAAACGCCAAACCGATGTTGTTCATCAATGATAACCAGCGACAGTTTTTTGAATTCCACGCCTTCCTGAATCAGCGCGTGCGTCCCGACAATGAGTTGAGCCTTTCCGGTTTGAATAGATTGCAGAATGTCGTCCCGCTCGGCTTTCTTTTGCCCACCAATGAGCAGACAAATATCGATTCCGACCAATTCCGCGAAGATTTTGAGATTTCGGTAATGCTGTTCGGCGAGAATTTCCGTCGGCGCCATGAACGCAACCTGAAAACCGTTGCCGATTGCGATGCTGGCGCAAAGCAAAGCGACGATCGTCTTTCCCGAGCCGACATCGCCCTGAAGCAGGCGATTCATAACTTCGGACGATTTCATATCGTCCCAGATTTCGTGAACCACACGCTTCTGCGCAACGGTCAACGCAAACGGGATTTTCTCGTAAACCTGTTTAATCAGCGGTCCGGCACTTGGATATTGAAACGCTTTTCGGCTCGCCTTGATTCCCGCTTTGTTCACGCCGAGCATCAATTCAAGATAGAATAATTCCTCGAACTTGAACCTGACTTGCGACTTTTCAAGAACTTCAAGCGTTTCCGGAAAATGAATCTGCCGAAATCCTTCGTTGATGCTCAGGAGTTTGAGGCGTGATATTGTTTGAAACGGCAGAATTTCGTCAAATGCCCACTCGAATTCATCTACGATGGGACGTAAAAGCCGCCGGAATCCGCGACTGTCCAGCGCGACTTTTTTCAGTTCGGCAGTCGTCGGATAAAGCGGAATGATGCGCGCCGTGTGTAGCGTCGAATCCCATTCGGCGGTTTCCAGCCGATCATAGTCAGGATGAACAAAACGCGGTCCGTTATAAAATTCGACGCGGCTATGCAGAGCCACCAGATCGCCGGCTCTGAAAACGTTTTGGATATATTTCACGCCGTTGAACCAGATACATGACATCAGACCGGAATCGTCTTTAATGAAAACTTCATAAAAACTGCGCCGTGCCGTTTTCACCAATCTCTGCGTCGTCACTTCGCCGACTATTGTCGCCGGTTCGCCGACTTTCAATTGGCTGATTTTTGTGATCGTACTTCGGTCTAAATAACGACGCGGAAAATAGTAGATGAGATCGGTAAACGTACGAATGCCGACCGCCGCCAGCGCTTCCACTCGCTTGGGACCGACGCCCTTGACATACGTAATCGGCGTATCGGGTTTGATATAAGGTTTTGGAACGCTCGTTTCCGGCAAATCTGGCTCCCGACCGACTACCAACTTCTTTGATATGTGTACTTGACAGTCACACTTTTTTCGGCGGGAACACTCAGTGGAAAAATTAGCAGACGATCGCTTTTTTTCTGATATGAATGTGAGGCGCTTTTTACGAACCAATCGTTATTCATTACTTCCTGAATCTCAACGTAAGCCGATTCTGTCCGTTTATTCGTAATATCGATTTTAACGGAAATCACTTCCGAACGTTCTCCGGTTTTCTGACGATCTACGATGATTTTCTTACCTTTAACATCGAACGCCTTACCGACGACCAAATCCAGCGTATCGTCTTTGGCAGTATGGTTGATCTTATCCTCACCGACCAGTTGAAGCGTATTGTCCACATCCTTTTTAAAGATACGAAAAACGCCTTCTGGAAGCGGAATTCCAAGATGATTTTCCGCCGAGTTGACAAATTTTAAGTGAACTTCAAGCGGCGATTCCGATTCGCTTATTGCAGAATTTTTAAACATATACAATTTTTGTGTGCTTGCCGCCACTTCATCGAACAACGCGATCTGTTTAATCTCCCGGTCTTTGATCGTCACAGGACGCTGGAGTTCGTACAGGTGATAATCAAACAATCCGCGTTCTTCAAAAGGGGCTGAAGCGGTTACCGCTTCAGCGCCGACATATGCGCTGACCTTAGGAGAAGGTCTTCTTCTAACACGGTTAATATTACCGGCGACAATTTTCATTTTGGCATTTTCGTAGGTTGTACCGGATTGGTTATCGAGCGAAACCCACGAATTGAGTGTGAAATCCTTGTCATTCTTGTCCAACACCATTAAATATTCCGCGTGCCAACTCATCCCGGCTGTCAGATAACTAATCTCCGACTCAACTTGAGCGCCAATTTTAGATGACAGAAGCCACTGCAGAGTCGGCTTCAGGATCAGGCCGGACGGCAGAGCAGGAAAATCGTAATCGGCAATATTCTCGACCGAAGCGATCTTGATGCCGCCGGTCGGAAGTTGCAGAACGAGATTTCCACCATCATATTGTAGCAATTTTCCATTAGTCTGCTCACCGGATTTGGTTTTGTACGAAATCGTTTCGCCGATATATTTCTCGAAAATTTTGTCCGAGTTGACCAAATCGTACAGGAAATTCTGTTCGAGAACCGTGATGGCGTCATCTTTGCCGGGAAAGGTGATGTGCACCGACGTCGGATCGACGAGCGCTGGAATTCCCTCGATCCGAACTTCCGATTCGCCTTTGAGAATATCGAGTGTGCGGATCTGGAGAATCAGTCCCAAATTGTCGTTATAAACGGTTACCTGCGTGGATTTTACAGACGACGCGGCATAAATCGCCATCGCCAAACCGAACACGATCAGCAATAAAACGGAAGTTCGCATCAGATTTTTCATACGTTCCCCCCTGATGAATGTTGAATGAGTAAAAAGTCCGGCCGCCGATCAATCGCTCAACGCGGCGAGACTTGCTTTCAATTTGACCAATTGTTCTTTATTGAACGCTTCCTTTTCGCGCTCTTTTACAACGACTTCCTTCGGCGCTTTTGCGATGAAAGAAGGATTTGAGAGTTTGGAATAACTGGCTTTCAATTGTCCTTCCAAGCGTGAAATTTCCTTTTCAAGGCGCGTTTTTTCACCGGAAATATCGATCAAGCCTTCGAGAGGAATAAAAAATTCGGCGCCATGAATAATGACTGCCGACGAAGGATGTGGTCTCTCAAGTTTTTCTGAAACCTGAATATCGCTTGCTTTGACCAGATTCCGAATATACCCTGCGATCATCGGATCGTTCAGAAGTTTGACTGGAATCTGAGCATCCGTTCCTCTGACCACCAGATGGAGCGCGGCAGACGGCGGAATATTCATCTCGCTTCGTGCGGTCCTCAACGCCGTGACAACTTCTTGCATAATCGCAAAAGTTTCGTCAATCGCTTTCGCCTGCGTGGCTGTTTTCGCCTTTGGCCATGACGAAACGATGATATCCGGCTCATCTGCGGCTTTGATCTTTTGATAAATCTCTTCCGTGATGAATGGCGCATATGGATGCAGAAGTTTTAGAAAATTTTTCAGGACATAAGCCGCGACGGTCAGTGCCGTGCGTTTTTCTTCGAGAGATTTTTTATACAGCCGGTCTTTGATGAGCTCGATGTACCAATCGCAGAAATCACTCCAGACGAAATCATAAATATTTCGGGCAACTTCGTCGAACCGGTACTTTTTCAAATTTTTGTCCACACTTCGAATCGTATGATTGAGGCGATTTAAAATCCACTTATCGGCAAGTTCCAGATTCAGGCGATTCGGATCGAACGGTTCATTCAGAATAGTTTCGTCGTCGAGATTCATGAGAATGAAACGTGATGCGTTCCAGATTTTGTTCATAAAATTTCGCCCAACTTCGAGACGCTCTTCGGAAAATAAAATGTCCTGCCCTTGCGGCGCAATCAGCATGACGCCGAATCTCAGCGCATCTGCGCCAAAGCGATTCACGAGATCGATCGGATCGGGCGAATTGCCCAGTGACTTGCTCATTTTTCTGCCCTGAATGTCGCGAATAATGCCAGTGAAATAGACGTCTTTGAACGGAACTTCGCTCCGGAATTCGAGACTTGCCATAATCATTCGCGCTACCCAAAAAAAGATGATGTCCGGTGCGGTTACGAGATCGTTGGTCGGGAAAAATGCTTTCAGGTCGCGCGTTTCATCCGGCCAGCCCATCGTCGAAAACGGCCAGAGCCACGAACTGAACCATGTATCGAGGACATCGGTATCCTGCCGGACTTTTCCACCACACTTCGGGCATTTCTCAGGATCTTCAATCAGCGCATCCATCCAACCGCATTCGTCACAATAAAAAACAGGAATGCGATGTCCCCACCACAGTTGGCGGGAAATGCACCAATCGCGGACGTTGCTCATCCAGTGTGAATAGGTTTTATACCAGCGTTCCGGGTGAAAGTGTATCTGTCGCTCTTCCACAACTTTTAGCGCAGGTTCTGCGAGCGGCGCCATTTTGACAAACCATTGTTCGGAGAGATACGGCTCAATCATGACGCCTGCGCGTTCGGAATAGCCAACACTGTGCAAATAATTTTCGACCTTTTGGAGCAAACCCAGCCGTTCCATTTCCGCTACGACGAATTTTCTTGCCTCGAAACGGTCTTTGCCAACCACGAGTTCGCCCGCGGCGTCATTCATCGTCGCGTCGGGATTCATCACATTGATCTGCGCCAAACCGTGACGCGCACCAATCTCAAAATCGTTCGGATCGTGCGCAGGAGTCACTTTCACCGCACCGGTTCCAAACGTCGGATCGACAAAATCGTCTGCGATGATCGGAATAATCCGATTTTGAATCGGAAGAACGACATTTTTCCCAACGAGATTCACGTAATGTTTATCTTTTGGATTCACGGCAACGGCAGTATCGCCGAGCATCGTTTCCGGGCGTGTCGTCGCGACGACGATAAAGCCGGATTTGTCCTCGAGCAGATATTTAAAGTACCAGAGATGTCCCTGCGTTTCTTTGTGAATCACCTCTTCATCAGAAAGCGCCGTCCGCGACGCCGGACACCAATTGATAATGCGCCTCCCGCGATAAATCAATCCTTTTTGATAAAGATGAACGAATACTTTCCGGACCGCGTGCGAAAGTCCTTCGTCAAATGTGAAGCGTTCCCGTTCCCAGTCCAATGAACAACCGATTTTTTTCAGCTGGTTGATGATGATCGACTTGTGTTTTAGCGCCCAATCCCAGACGATTTTGACAAATTCCTCACGGCCATAATCGAACCGCGTCTCCCCTTGCTTTTTCAGGTTTTTCTCGACGACGTTTTGCGTGGCGATTCCCGCGTGATCAGTACCGGGCAACCAAAGCGTTTCAAATCCCTGCATCCGCGCATGACGCACCAAAATATCCTGAAGCGTATTGTTCAGAACATGCCCCATCGTCAGGATTCCCGTTACGTTCGGTGGCGGGATGACAATAACGTACGGCAGTTTATCGGTTTCAGAATTCGCATGAAAATATTTCTTTTCCATCCAGTAATCGTACCAACGCGATTCAACATCAGATGGACTGTATGTTTTTTCTAAAGACGCAGCCAAGATTTCCTCAATTAACTTTCGATCATTAAACTAAATGCCGTCGTAAGTTTTAAAACATTTTGATTTGCCTGCTTGAGACGACGGCTCAAAACGTGGGCAATGTTTTGCATAACCTGAAAACCGATTTCGGGTTGCGTGTGACAGATTGAAAAAAAATCCTCTTTGGCGATTCTGCCCAGAACGCAGTCAGAAAGCGCTTTGACGGTTGCGGTGCGTCGATCGTCATCGCTAAAAAGACTCATTTCGCCGAAAAACGGATACTGGTCACTTGATAGTGCGAGAATGCTTTTTTCACGCGTATCCGTTTGCACCGCACTGGTTTTCAGTGTAAGCGCCTGCGAAATTTCGACCTTCCCGTCCAGCAAAATCAGGATCGAATGTCCGGGCGTTCCTTCTTGCAAAATCACGTCTCCATTCTTGAATTCTACCATTTTGGTGACAGTGCAAAAATGGTGAACCTGATCTTCGGTCAATCCGCCGAAGATTTCATAATACAAAAGAGTCTTTGCGCCGATTTGATTATAGTTTTTCTTCATCATTGGATGACTATCGCTTTTTCGTTTTCCTGAATTACGTACTCGTCGTCGGGATTAAGATTTACGACGACCTTATTCTCCTCGCCCAGTGTCTTTCCCGCTTCTTTCAATTTCTTTTCGATGAATGCGTCTAAATGCGACGAATCGGACGACAGAAAATCCGACAAGCCAATCGATTCCACTTGAGCAAGAAGTCCGATGGCCAAGACGTGATGTTGACTGTGGAAATAATCAAACACGTCCTTGTATTTTTTTCCATGAAATCTTGCCGGAATCGGCATGGTCACAATCATGTTTTTGCTCGTCGGACTAAGAATCCCTCCCAAAATATTGGTCAATCCGGGTTCAATGATGTTACTCGCAACGATAAAATCTGCGTATTGATCACTGATGATCACATCGTCGGCACGAGCGCGCTTGACATGCGCCTCATTCTCACGGTTCATGATAAAGGCGATGATCTTGAGTTTGGACGACATGGATCTGATCGTCAGCGTCGCGAGAACTGTCTGTTCGTCGGCATCCGTCGGCGATAACTGTGCAAGATTCGGCAGTAAAATGGCGATTTTAGCGGCTTTGATATTCGCACGTTCCAATGTCGCCGCCCGCGTGTAGTCGCCGCGGACGAACTTGACGGAATACTTGCGAAATTTGTCCAGTACGGCATTAACGCGATCCTCCGGAAGTTCGTTGACCAAAATCATCTTTGGAATTTTTTTCCGGGAAAGCGTTATGAAGGTATCGACAATCGATTCCGCGCGGTTGTTCCAGCCGCAAACGACGATGTGATTTTCATATTTAATTGATTCCAAACCTTGGTCCTCCCTAATTTTCTTTGAGACAAAAATCGAAGATATCGTCGCCGTAATGAGCGATAACAGCGATATTCCTGAAAACATGACGAAAATGGCGATCAATCGTCCACCGACGGATTTAGGCGCAATATCGCCGTATCCGACGGTAAAAACTGTCACGAACGCCCACCAAACCGAATCGAAAAGATTACCGTATTGATTGGAATTTTGGGTCGATTCAAAATGGAACACACATGATGCGGCCACCAATATCAAAACACAGAAAAAGAACACAACCCGGAAAGTCGTGGACGAGAGTATAGACTTTAAAAAGTCGCTTAAGTTCAAATTCAGTCAAATCCTATTCATCATTAGTATCGAGTGGGAATATTACTCAAATTGTACTATAAAGTCAACGACGACGATAGATGGAGAGATTTATAAAAACTCCAGACAGCGTTGGCAGTTTTCTTCGCCACGTGAATCGACCGGGTAATATCAGCGTTAGAGGTCAGACAATAATGTGGATAATCGAGACTGCAATTCCGAAGATTCGGGACAAAATGCTGGCGTCTTACCCATTTGGAAAGGTCGATCGTTTTCATTTTCCGTTCATTCTCCTATCCAACTGATAATATATTCGGCATTTGTTGTCGCTAATTTTTCAGGTGGACAATTCTCCCACTTTCCGCGCAGATTGACTTCCTTAGCCACTATTTCGAAATGAAACATCGCGATTCCCATATCAATTTTCTGAAGGTCGATTTGCTGTTTTGGTTTTAAATATCCCTTCGTTCGCCTCAAGAAAAAGTGATAATGCTGTTTCCCAACTTCTTTGACGATGCGCCACGGCTGTCTGTTCGATGCCGAAGGCGCCAAACGCACCATCTCCAACGGAAGTGAATATTTCTCAGCGACTTCCTCGCCCAGCGGTCCCGAACCTTCGGGATTGCCTTCGAAGAACAACTTGTTCCACCCTTTCCGTCTTTTAGAGCCGGATCCAAACCGAATAATCATTTCTCTCAACGAGCGGTCGGATTCGGTATAACCGACCGGTGTCACAGCGGGAATAATCTGCGAATCCGGCAAATTCAGCGCCTTCGCAAACTCGCCACGATCGAGCGTTCCACCCAACCAACAGGTGCCGAGGTTCAAGTCGGTCAGAAAGAGAACTATTCGCTCCATCAGATAACCGAAATCGACGAACCCCGGATCAGCCGCAGATGTCGCGCCGACAACGAAAGTTTGCGCGCCTCTGATAAAACCATACGTGCCGAGTTTGACCTTCTCGTCTTCGGATGTTTTTTCTAATAGATTAAAATGCAGCTCGCTCCCGAAAAAACCTTTCGGCGATTGTGCAAGAAATTGCTCGATTTTCTCGCGAACTTCAGGTTCGAGCTGTCGTTTGGAATAGCTCCGCCGTGAACTTCGCGCTTTGATCAGATCGACCGATGACTGTTGAAAAATCATAGACGTTCTCTCATCATAAATTGGCTTTACAGACACATCTCGCTACCCGAAATCCAATTTAAGCGGAAAGTCTTTATGAAACAATACCCGGTAATTTCTAGTGTCGGAAATTTCAAGCGTAACTATGCAGACCGCTTAAAATGAACGTCACGCCGAGATAGGTGAAAATCACCGAAAGCAAAGTCAGAATCACGATAACGGCTTTTTTCGTACCTGTCGATTTATCAAGATGAAAATAGTAGGCTAGGATAAAAATATTGACAAGCGCCCAAGTTTCTTTCGGGTCCCACGACCAGTAATTCCCCCAGCTTATGTACGCCCAGATTCCACCGGTGATCATCCCGATATTCAGGAATAAAAAGGCAATTTTGATTTCGGTATCCATCCGGTTTACCAGCGACAGACCGTTTTGTTCGGGATTTCTCCGCCGACGAGCCAGCAGAGCCACCGCATTAATAAATCCCAATATCAGCGCCATGTATCCAAAAAAATACGACGGCACGTGAATGTACATCCAAAAACTGTTGAGCGCAGGCATGAGCGGCTTTGGCATTTTGTATGAAGTCGGCATGACCAGCGCCGAAAGTAATAAAAGGCAAATAATCACCAAAATCAACCAGCGTATGTTTTTCGGAAACTGCCGCCTCCAAAAGACCAATCTCAGCACCAATAGAAACGGTAAAAGCAGAAACGTTTCATACAGATTTGTGAAGGGCGGATGCTGTACGGCGACCGAACGAACGATCAGTGCGAGAAAATGAAAAATCATTGCCGTCGCCGTAATGTAAGTAAAGACTTTTTCAGAAGACTTCTTAAAATAACAGAGTGTCTCCGCGACGAGATAGGTAAAAAGACTCAAAACTAAAAGTGGTGTTTCCATCTTAACCTCGTCTTTCCGCTGGTCGTTTCCAAAAAGCAATAATCAGGGAAAAAACATACAACAAACCAAGAAATGCCAACCATTTCACGCCAACCGGTTGAACAACTTCGATAACGCTGATAAACCGAATGCCTAATGGAGTAATCCGAACTGATTTTCCGTCAGCCTGAAACGGCAAATCCAGTGGGGGATGATACTCTTCGTCACCGAACGACATGATAAATTTTTCCGTATGATCATCGTACGCGGTTAACGAAATCGGCGTTCCGTTCACGATGAATGTGTCTCCGAAAACGGCTTCAAACGGTTGATCATCAATCATCACGCGGAAATAAAATGCGCGATCATAAGAATTTTGATATAGTCAGAATTTGCCAACAGTGATCGGATGATTGACCGACAAATCGACGAGGTTAATCTGATTGATCACAAGATGACTGATGTAATTTTTAGGAAATGACGTTCCGGCGTGCATGGGAATCTCAAAACGCTCCAACCGAATCACCGCATCTTCATTTTCGGGTAAGCGTTCAACGAATGACGATAAAAATATTTCTTTACCTTCGACGATTGACAGAAAAAAACGTATTTCCAGATTTTTGTTTAGAAAGACAACGCCGAAAATCAACGCTAAAAGCAGATGAAGCGCTTTTTGGGCAGTCGATCGAATGACATTGAAAATCACCGCCAAAACCAATAAAATCGTCAGGAATAACCACAAAAAGCCGTTCAGTCCAGAGCTGTAAAACCGGTCTAAACTCAGCCATCTGACAATGAGGTTTGGAGAAGAATAATCCGGTGATACTTCGGATTGCTGAAGAAAAAACGTACTGGCGGCGAGCAGAAGAATCAGGACAAGCGCAACGATCTGAAACATTCTCAGCACGATTAGATTCCATTTAGTTTGATTCATTTTCATTTTGTCAATCACAATCCAATATACGAAATTTTCAGTGTCATTTAACGACCGTTATCAACCGGCTGAATAACCTTTCAGGAGTTTCCAATGTGATGAAATAAACGCCCGACGCTAAATTACCTGCATCGATCTGCTGTCGATAATTTCCCGGAATCATGTTGGCGTCCATGAGAGAAGAGACCTTTTGGCCCAGCAAATTGTAAATTGATAATTTCACTCGCCCGAATCTTGGAACAGCAAACGATACGAACGACTGCGCGTTGAATGGGTTCGGATAGACGTCAAGTTCATATCGATCCGGCGTCGTCGGAAGAATTTTTTTGACAACACCATTCGATCTTTCTTTCAGCGCCATGATCCGCTGGAAAGATTCTTCAATACGCGCGCTGTCGATCACATCGTCGCGAATCTGTTCTATAATGATATCTGAAACGACGGCGGTAAGCGATCTCCCATCGTAAAGATTCGTATTAAAAAGCAAAATATCCATTCCCGCATTGACCGCCAGCGTTACTGTTTCTTTGAGTGAAAAGGTATCAGTGATCGCCCGCATGAACAGTTCGTCACTGATCACAACGCCTCCATATCCCAGCGAATCCCGTAAAAGTCCGGAAATCGCGTTGCGAGATAACGACGCCGGATAAACGGAATCAATATTTGAATTAAACAAATGACCCACCATGACCATATCATCAAAGCCCTGAGAAAAGAGTTCCTCATATGGAGTGAGTTCCGAACTAGTCCAAGTCTGACTGATGTCTGTAAATCCCAGATGAGAATCATCTTCAGCGCTTCCGTGACCGGGAAAATGTTTCAGCGCCATAAGAATTTCCCGTTGATGAAATTCATCGATGAACCACGATGCGTGACGGGCAACCGTCATTGGATCGGAAGAAAAACTGCGATCCTTGGCTCCAATGGCCGGGCTTTGCCGATTGACATTGACATCGACAACCGGTGCGAGATTGACGTTGATTCCGCAAGTTGAAAGCCAACCCGCCATTCTGGCGGCTGTCTGACGAGTAGAATCTTCCAGATTATATGTGCTTCCCAGTTGAAACGCGGAGGGCGTGCTGGAAAAACCATTGTAGGCTCCAAGGCGCGCGACGCGTCCGCCTTCCTGATCGATCGCTATCAGTGGCGGCGTCTCAGCCAGACTTTTAATGCTTTCCGTCAAGTCCGCGATCTGTGTCGGATTTTGGCAATTACTTCCGAATAGAAGCACGCCGCCCAGGTTCCGCATATTCAAATCGTAAGCCAGCGAATCGGGAACAGTCGTTCCGGCAAAACCAATCATCACCATTTGGCCGATCTTTTCCCGAAATGTCGGTTTTCCGACAGCGATATTATAAATGAAAAACAAAAATGAAAAGATGCAAACTATTCGTATCAATTGATTTTTCATCAAATCCTTTAAATATTCGGAGCGATATTGTCAGTTCATTCAGAGAATATCGCCCGCGCAAATGCCGATATGCTTCCCATCCCGAACTGCGATTTTTTCATTCACGATAATATGCGAGGTTCCCTTCGAATAATCAGATCGAAACGGTTTTTGACGGAACAACCGATAAATGCCCCAAGACTGGCGAGTGAAGCGGTTTTCAGGAAGTCGCGGCGGGAGATTTGACCAGACATTTTCACCTCATTTCAAACTGCGGAAATTTTATAAAAGAATCTGAAAGGAACAAGGATTGGTTTTGCTGGCGACTAAAAATTGGAGATTGGAGATTGTCAAATAATAAATTTTACTATCTGAGATACCAAAGAACGGCATAAAGTTAAATATCAGGATTTAATTGCACACTGGCATTTTTATAAACTTATTCTCAGTCCATCCCGAAACTTCGGGATGTTCATCTCAATCGAACTACAAATGACTCAATACGCTGAGCAATTTTGCTCAGTTTCTCAAGTAATATTCAAGGAAAATCTTTTATTAGGGATACAGATTTTTCGATGCTTATGTAATTTATTCCAGCGAGTGAACGACTAAGCCGCTCCGGAGTTTCGGTTCGAACCAAGTCGATTTCGGAGGCATGAGCAGTCCAGCGTCGGCAATTGCCATTAACTGCTCCACCGATGTCGGAAAAAGCGCGAATGCAACCATCATTTCGCCGGAATTCACGCGCTTTTCAAGTTCGGACAATCCGCGAATTCCACCGATAAAATCGATACGTTCATCCTTTCGCGGATCGCCAATTCCGAGAATCGGCGTTAACAAATTATTCTGGAGAATCGAAACATCGAGGCTGTTTACGGGATCGCTTTCCTCGAAAGTCCCAATTTTAGCGCGTAAAACCCACCACTGATGATCGAGATATATTGCAAAAGTGTTTTTCGCGGCCGGTTTGGCATTCTCCAGACAACAGGCTTCATGGATATCGAATTTTTCACCGACTCGCCGTAGAAATTCATCCTTACCAAGTCCGTTCAAATCTTTCACGACGCGGTTGTAATCCAAAATCCGCAGTTGGTTGTGCGGAAACAGGACGGTGAGAAACCAGTTGTATTCTTCTTTCCCTGTGTGATTTGGATTTTCCTTTCGACGCAGTTCGCCGACCATTACGGCGGATTTAGCGCGGTGATGTCCGTCCGCAACATACGAAAACGGAATGCTTTCAAACCGTTTGGTCAATTCCTCAATGATAGATTCCTCACCAATTACCCAGAGCGTATGACGGATTCCGTCGTCCGCCGTAAAATCGTATTCCGGCTCGTTTTGGACGATTCGCGAAATCATTGCATCAATTTCCGCCTGCGCCGGATATGTTAGAAAAACCGGACCGGAATTCAGGTTGGTATATTTGACGTGATTGATTCGGTCGCGCTCCTTGACTTCGCGCGTCAATTCATGAATGCGAATACGTTTTTGCAGATAATCATCGACCGACGCATCGACCATCAAGCCATATTGCTCACGACCTTCCATGATCTGGCGATAGGCGTAAAACTTTTCTGATTTGTCTTGAAAAAACCACTTATTACGTAACATCTCACGAAAATATTCTGACGCTTTTAAATAAACTTTTTCATCGTATGGATCGGTTTCGGGTGGCAGATCAATTTCAGATTTGGAGACATGCAGAAACGAATATGGATTCCCAGCCGCTTTGACTCTTGCCTCATCCGAATTCAAGACATCATAAGGCAAAGCCGCAATCTTTTCGGCGAGTCCTTTCTGAGGTCGAATTCCTCTAAATGCTTTGATTTTGACCATTTTTTCCTTCAGCAAATTTACTCGCACCGTTTTAAAGAACGACGCGATAGTTCACGAATTCAATCGGGAAGTCGTTATTCCCGAATTTGGCGAATTAACGACTCTACTTTTTTAATGTCGCTACAATTTTCTGAGCAATTTCGACGCCGACGCGGTCCTGTGCTTCGACGGTACTCGCTCCCGTGTGCGGCGTTACCGATACTCGCGGGTGACGGATCAGTTCCAGATTTTCCGGCGGTTCCTGCGAATAAACGTCGAGCCCCGCGCCACCGATTTTCCCGGAGTTCAGTCCGCTCAGTAATGCTTTTTCATCAATCACGCCGCCGCGGGCGCAATTCACGATAAAAACGCCTGTCTTCATGATTTCAATTTCATGCTCGCCAATCAAAGGTTGCGGCTGTTTGGGCGTATGAAGCGTAATAAAATCCGAATTTTTCAACAATTCGTCAAGCGGGACGATTTTCACGTTCAGATCAGTTTTGATCTCAGCGACATCGTAAGCCAGAATTTTCATTCCGATTGCCAGCGCAATTTTTGCGACAAGTTGCCCGATCTTGCCAAAACCGACGATTCCGATCGTTTTACCGGAAAGTTCGGTTCCTTTGGCGTACGCTTTCTTTTCCCATTTGCCTTCGCGCATTGTGATATTCGCTTGAGGAATGAACCGCGCCAGCGCAAAAAGATGCGCAAAAACGAGTTCGGCGACGGAAAGCGAGTTTGCCGCGGGCGTGTTCAGGACGGGAATGCCAATTGATTTAGCGTATTTATGATCGATGTTGTCAATCCCGGCGCCGCCGCGGGCAATCAGCTTCAGATTTCTTCCCGCGTCGATGACTTCCTTCGGAACGTTGGTCGCCGAGCTCACTAAAACCCCATCATATTCCGGAATCACTTTGATCAGTTCCGGAAGTTCATAAAATTGAATATCAAAGTCGATTCCGGCGTCTTTTAGAATTTTTTGTCCTTCTTTGCTCAATCCGTCGGTGATTAATATCTTCATAATCAACTCCTCTGATTATCGAGAGATAACGCCTCGTAATTTTATACCATCTTCGTCAATGTTTCGTCAATGACATTTAACAGTTCTTTTAATTCGGCAACCGTCCGGTCTGCCATGTGAGCGATTCGGAATGTTTTCTCTTTAAGATCACCGTAACCGTTGGAAATTTCATATCCGACTTCGCCGATTTTCTTATTCAGATCGGCGACGGAAATTCCGCGTGTGTTGCGAATCGTCGTCAGCGTAACGGATTCAAAACCTTTCGCCGGAAAAACCTCAAATCGTTCGTTTGCCCAAGCGCGAGTGATTTTCGCCATTTCGAGATGACGCGCGTACCGATTTTCCAAGCCTTCGACATCTAAAATATAGTCGAGTTGTTTATCCAGCGCGAACATGTGCGAAAGCGACGGCGTGCTGGGATATTGATAGGGTTTTTTCAGAACGTAGGAATAGAGTTCCACGATGTCAAGATACGACCCGCGAAATTCGACTAATTTAGCATGTTCCAGCGCTTTCATTGATGCCGAGCAAATCGACATTCCCGGCGGTAAGCCGATCGCCTTTTGCGTGGAAGTAATGCAAACATCAATTCCGAGTTTATCGACTTCGATTCTGGTGCCAGCCATTGACGAAACTGCATCGACCAACCAGATGATATCCGGGTATTTTTTCCGAACTTCGGCAATAGCTTCGATAGGATTCATCAAACCGGTAGAAGTTTCATTGTGGGTAATGGTAAACACATCATATTTCCCAGTCGAAAGATATTCATCGACAATCTCCGGAGTCGTCGGCTGTCCCCATTCAGCTTTGACACAATCATGCGGAACGTTGTTGGATTTTGCCAACTGCGCCCAACGGTCTCCGAATGCGCCGACCGAAAAGACGACGGCTCGTTTTGCCGTACAACTCCGAATCGATCCCTCCATCAGTCCTGTACCAGAAGTCGTTGAGAGCAAAATCGGATTTTGTGTGTAAAAAACCTTCTGAAGTTTTTCAGAAATACCTTGCTGAAGAGCGGATGCATTCTTGCTCCGATGCCCGATCATCGGCGTTGCCATTGCGGAAAGGATTTCTGGACGAACATCCACTGGGCCTGGAATAAATAGTTTCTTGTGCATAAAAACCTCCTGATGAGTTTATTGGGTTGATTTCAGTCAATTTTTCAAAACATCGTATGTTCTTATGAACATATCAATTTCTCTGCCAATTTCTTTTTTAATTACAAGGAATCATCGTTTTTTTACATCCTTCATATTCGATATTAAAGATAAATTTCCATTGTTTCCACAACAATATTATATGTGAGAGTTGATTTGCCAAACAAACTTTTAATTCCTAATTCTAATAAAGAACTTCCGAAGCCTTTTCCAATTTTAGGAATTGGACAGTGGCAAAAACCATCATTTCTGTTAAAACACGAATTGTCTTTCTAACGCTACAATAAAGACAGGCAAACACAAAGAAATTTCAATGGCATGACATTTGTCAATGTTACTTTTTGATTGTTGAATGTTTTTTCCCGACAGGCAGACATTTCGATCTTCCTGATGAAGGAAGCGGATTTAATTAGAAAGGAAAATCATGGATCCCAAAGCAACTGAGTGGAGCAAACTAGATTTTAGCTACAGGTACACCCCATATCGTTTTCATGCACATTGGAAAGATGGTTCGTGGAATGAAGGAATTCTGACAAGTGAAAACAAGATTGCGATTGACGAGGGAGCAACTTGTCTTCATTACGGTCAGCAAATCTTCGAAGGCATGAAGGCTCAAAGAGCGAAAGATGGGCGCATCCTGCTTTTCCGTCCGCGCGAAAACGCCAAACGCTTCCGCAAATCTGCCCGACGCCTGCTCATGGCGGAAGTTCCAGAAGAATTATTCATGAAAGGCATCATCTCAGCGGTGAAAGCCAACATTGACTACATTCCGCCTTATGGTACAGGCGCGTCGCTTTACCTGCGACCATTTCAGATTGGTATTGGCGAAAATCTCGGCGTTCATCCGGCTCTGGAATATCTTTTCGTCGTATTCGTTTCGCCGGTGGGTCCGTATTTCAAAGCCGGATTTAAACCGATCAGTTTAAAGGTAGAGTCTTTCTACGATAGAGCCGCTTTACACGGCATTGGTCAGGCAAAAGCCGGCGGCAATTATTCCGCGTCACTTCTTCCGTTGAAAATAGCCAGAGATGAAGGTTTCAATGAAGTCGTCTATCTCGATCCCTTAGAACACAAATATTTCGAAGAAACAGGCGCATCGAACGTTTTCTTCGTTTTCAAAGACGGCTCGGTGGCAACGCCAAAATCAGATACAATTTTGGATAGCATCACTCGTCATTCATTGATTGATGTCGTGCGCGAAGATTTCGGATTGAAAATGGAAGAAAGACCGATCAGCGTCAGTGAAATTGATAATTTTGCGGAAGTCGGCGCATGCGGAACTGCCACGGTCATCACTCCCGTCGGTTGCCTAAGTTATCTCGGCAAACTGTACAATTTCTACGCAGATGGCAAGGAACCCGGTCCGATAACGACTCGAATATACAAACAATTAACAGGAATACAGATCGGAGACATTCCAGATAAACGCGGCTGGCTCGAAGAAGTTAAATAACGAAAATAGGCAAGGATAAAAGCCATGGTTACGGAAAATTTTAAATGGGAAGATTTGGACAAAGACGGTTTGACCTATTTAATGGAAAACCGAAAAGACGTCGTTAAGAATTACCAGAAAATGGTTGGCTCGCTGGGATCGCATCTTGACGAAAAGACGCGTCAATTGATTATGCTGGCAATACAAGTCAACAGTCCGTCTCCGGAAGCTATCAAAATACTCATTCCCAAAATCGTCCGCACCGGAGCCACTCGAGATGAAATCGTCGATACGCTCATTTTGACCATCCCGATCGTTGGCTTATCAACCGTTTTGAAAATGCTTTCATTTACGCTGAAAGAATTGGAAGAACTCGAAAGTGCATACAGCGATTTGCGATAGAAATATTACCTCTGGATTCAATTCCATAACTGATGAAAAACCATGAATAGAATTATCTCCGCAGAATTCATCGCGCCCGACATCAAGCGATTCGTCATCGAGGCACCACTCATTGCCCGCAAGCGCAAGCCGGGACAATTTATCATCGTTCGTGTTCGAGAAAACGGCGAGAGAATTCCCCTAACGATTGTTGACGGCTCACCCGAAACCGGTTTCATCACGCTCATGGTTCAGGGAATTGGCAAAACGACAAAAACGATGAATCTTCTCAAAGCGGGTGAATTCGTCCGCGATGTTGTTGGACCGCTTGGCAAACCGACTCGTATCGAAAAATATGGCGTCGCCGTCTGTATCAGCGGAGGCGTCGGGACGGCGGAAGTCCTGCCCATTGCCAAGGCGCTCAAAGAAGCAGGAAACCGTGTCATCACGATCATCGGCGCACGAACCAAAGAACTTGTTATCGCCGAATCAGAAATGCGTGCCATCTGCGACGAAGTCATCATCACAACCGATGACGGAACTTATGGCAAGAAAGGGTTTGTCACCGAAGCGTTATCCGATATTTTGAAAAGTGATGGAAAACCGGATTTCGTGTTGGCGGTCGGTCCTTTGCCGATGATGAAAGCCATCGCCGAAATGACACGTCCCTACCAAATTCGCACCGAAGTTTCGCTTAACAGCATTATGATCGACGGAACCGGCATGTGCGGCGGTTGTCGGGTAACTGTTGGTGGACAAACGAAATTTGTTTGCGTCGATGGTCCGGAATTCGATGCGCATCAGGTGGATTTTGATCAGGTCGCCAAACGCCAAAAGCAGTTTAATGCTCAGGAAAAAATATCCTTAGATCGGTTCGTGCAAGAACACCATCCCTGTAAACTGGATTCATTTGTCAATCAACCCGAAAGATAGTAGCAATTTCAACGATGGAAAATTCACCGATTCTCACCCAAAAAGAACGCCTAGCGATTCCTCGACAAAAAATGCCCGAACAGGCACCCGAAATCCGAAAACGCAATTTCAATGAAGTTAATCTTGGATTTGACGAAGAAACCGCCGTTCTTGAAGCAAACCGCTGTCTGGATTGTCCGCGTCCGACATGTATCGAAGGTTGTCCCGTTCAAATTAAAATCCCCGATTTCATTCGTATGATCACGCAGAGAGATTTCCTTGGCGCGGCGAAAAAAATCAAAGAAGATAATCTTTTGCCATCGGTTTGCGGACGCGTTTGTCCACAAGAACAACAATGTGAAAAAACCTGCGTTCTTCACGGAAAATTTCAGCCGATTTCCATTGGAAGATTGGAACGATTCGTCGCCGATTACGAACGGAAATCTGGTATTTTTACGCCGCCGGCTATTTTACCGCCGAACGGAAAAAAGATCGCCATTGTCGGCTCGGGTCCATCAGGGCTCGCCTGCGCCAGCGATTTGGTTCAATGGGGATACGATGTGACGATTTTAGAAGCGCTCCATGAATTGGGCGGCGTCCTCGTTTACGGCATTCCGGAATTTCGTTTGCCGAAGGAAATTCTCAGTTATGAAATCAATAATCTGAAGAAGATCGGCGTCAAATTCGTCAATAATTTCATCGTTGGAAAAATGCTGACGATCGATGAATTGATGGACGAGGAAGGTTTTGATGCCGTTTATCTGAGCGTTGGCGCTGGTTTGCCATGGTTTTTGAACATTCCTGGCGAAAATCTGATGGGCGTCTATTCCGCTAACGAATTTTTAACACGGATTAATCTGATGAAAGCCTATCAGTTTCCAGATGCCGACACGCCGATTCACATCGGGAAAAACGCGGTCGTTATCGGCGGCGGAAATACGGCAATGGATGCCGTCCGAACGGCTATGCGGATCGGCGCCGAAACGGCTACCATCGTCTATCGCCGCTCGGAAGTGGAAATGCCCGCGCGCATCGAAGAAATTCATCACGCCAAAGAGGAAGGGATCGTTTTCCGTATGTTAACCAATCCAGTTGAATTTATTTCCGACGAAAACGGCTGGGTTAAAAGCGTGCGCAATGTTCGGATGGAACTTGGCGAACCGGATTCTTCCGGAAGACGCCGTCCCATTCCGATTCCCGGATCAGAATTCGACATCGAAGCCGATTTGGTCGTCGTGGCTATCGGCAACGGCTCGAATCCGCTGATTTCTCAGACAACACCCGATCTGAAATGCAACAAACGGGGAAATATTCTCGTCAGCGGCACCTCTGGGCGCACATCCAAACGTGGCGTTTTTGCAGGCGGCGACATCGTTTCAGGCGGTGCGACGGTGATCCTGGCGATGGGCGAAGGACGAAACGCCGCAAAATCCATCGACGAATTTATCAAAACCGGCGATTGGGATGATAACAGTCCGATTGCTCAATCAATGCCATAATCCAGCGAGTACACCATGCCAGTTTCTTCAAAAATTTCTGCCGCTTTGACTAACGCCTCCTGGATTCGAAAAATGTTCGAGATCGGTTTGTCTCTCAAAAAACAATATGGCGCGGATAATGTTTATGACTTTTCGCTTGGAAATCCCGACCTCGAATCGCCGCCAGAATTCACTGCCGCTCTTATTGAAGAAGCCCAAAAAACGGGACCGCTCGTTCACGGTTATATGCCAAATGCCGGTTATATCGAAACCAGACAGGCAATCGCAAACATGCTGAAACAGGAAACTGACATCAATTTTACCGCCGAACATGTAATCATAACCGTCGGTGCCGCAGGCGCCTTAAATGTTTTATTCAAATCCATTCTTGAACCCGGCGAGGAAGTCATTGTCATTGCGCCATTTTTCGCCGAATACGACTTTTATATCGACAATCAGCAGGGAGTCAGAGTCATTGCCGAATCGACGGCGGATTTGTTGCCAGACCTTGGGGAAATCCAGTCAAAAATAACATCCAAAACCCGCGCATTGCTGATCAATAGCCCCAATAATCCTACCGGTCGCGTTTACGATGAAACTGTGTTGAAAAATTTAAGCGCGCTATTGGATTCAGCGAGTAAGAAATTTGGGAAACCAATTTATCTCATCACCGACGCTCCATATAAAAAAATCATTTACGACGGATTGTCCTGCATATCACCGTTTCTATTCTACCGAAATGCGATTCTGGCGACTTCGTTTTCTAAAGACTTGTCGCTGGCTGGCGAGCGAATCGGCTACCTCGCAGTCAGTCCATACGCTGATGATAACAAGAACATCATCAATGCCGCGACATTCTGTAACCGCATTTTAGGCTATGTCAACGCGCCTGCGCTGATGCAAAGAGTGATTCCACATGTTTTGAACGCACAGGTCAATGTAACGATTTATCAGCGCCGCCGTGATTTGTTCTATTCCGCTCTGACGGAAATTGGATATGAAATAATCAAACCTGAAGGAACATTTTATCTTTTCCCTAAATGTCCGATAGACGACGATATTCAATTCGTACAGTCGCTTCAGGAAAAATTGATACTCACGACGCCAGGAACGGGTTTTCATCGAAGAGGATATTTCCGGACTGCATTCTGCGTTTCTGAAGAAATCATTCGCCGGTCAATTCCCGGTTTTAAGGCAGTTTTCGATCAATTCAAAAAACGATAAACACAATAAAGATGGAGAAATCTTATGAGTGAAGTAAAAAGCAGAGGACATGTGGTAATCAATACCGAAGAATGCAAAGGCTGTGAACTTTGTATTGAGGCTTGCCCTGTGAAGGTTTTGACGCTTTCCGAAAAATTCAATACTCACGGCTACCATACGTCATCATACGTCGGTGAAGGTTGCACGGGTTGCGGAATTTGTTTTTACGTTTGTCCAGAACCGGGCGCTATTATGGTTTTCAAACGCTGGGATTTGATGACCGAAAAGCGATTTTGCCCAACATGCGGAGTCGAGCGGAAGGTTTTTTCACGGGATTCAGCGCCAGATGTTCTGCTCTGCACCGAATGCGGTCAACCAATCGAAAAAGAAAAAGTTCAACTTTCAGAAAAGTAGAGAGCGAGGATTTTATGGCTAAACAATTTTTAAAAGGCAACGAAGCAGTCGTCAAAGGTGCGATTCTGGCAGGTTGTAAGTCCTATTACGGCTACCCAATCACGCCCGCGAGCGAAATCGCACACGCCGCCGCCAAATATCTCCCACTGGCAGGCGGAACATTCGTTCAGGCAGAAAGCGAGATCGCCGCGATCAACATGGTTTACGGCGCGGCATCGGCAGGCGACCGCACCATGACGGCATCGTCGAGTCCGGGCATTAGTCTGAAACAAGAAGGCATTTCTTATTGCGCCGGATCTGAACTTCCCTGCGTGATCATCGACGTCATGCGCGGTGGCCCGGGATTAGGAAATATCGCTCCCGAACAAAGCGATTATAATCAGATTGTCAAAGGCGGCGGACATGGCAATTACAAAAACATCGTGCTGGCGCCGAACTCCGTGCAGGAAATGTGCGATTTGGGAATGCTCGCCTTTGATCTGGCAGATAAATATCGGAATCCTGTCGTGGTTTTGACAGACGGATTCATCGGTCAGATGATGGAGCCGGTGGAATTTCCGAAACCTGTCGAAAAATTTCCCGAAAAACCGTGGGCGATTAAAGGCAATGCCGAAACGATGGATAATCTGATTACATCCATCGAACTCGAACCCAACGATCTGGAAAGACACAATATCAAACTTCAGCAAAAATATGCGATCGTCGAAGAGCAGGAAGTCCGTGTGGAAGAATACCAACTCAACGACGCCGAAATCGTAATCGTTGCCTATGGAATCGTTTCGCGAATCACTCAATCCACCGTCGATTTTCTTCGGGGAACTGGCATTAAAGTAGGCATGTTGCGACCGAAGACTCTTTTCCCATTTCCGAAGAAAATCATCGCCAAACTGGCTGACACGGCTAAATTCTTTCTCACTATCGAATTGAGTAACGGGCAGATGGTGGATGACGTCCGTCTCGCCGTCAACGGTAAAAAACCTGTCTATCTCTATTCGCGGTATGGTGGAAATGTCCCGACGGTGAAGGAAATCAATGAAGAACTGATGAAACTGATGAGGATGTCATGAAAGATATTTTAAGAAAATCGGAAACATTTTTCGATGTTTACGAACGCAAACCCGGCGCCGACAAACTAACAACGACTTATTGTCCGGGTTGCGGGCACGGAAATCTGCACAAATTGATTGCCGAAGCATTGGAAGAATTTGGCGTACGAGATCGGACAATTTTTATCAGTCCCGTCGGGTGCAGTGTGTTCGCTTATTACTATTTTCATACGGGAAATATTCAGTCCGCTCACGGCAGAGCGCCAGCAATTGCTACGGCGGCTAAACGCGCACATCCTGAAAGTGTCGTCATCAGTTATCAGGGCGACGGCGACCTCGCGGCTATTGGCGGGTTGGAAATTCTGCATGCCGCCAATCGGGGCGAAGGGTTCACGGTTTTCTTTGTCAACAACGCCACCTACGGAATGACCGGCGGACAAATGGCGCCGACAACTCTCATCGGTCAAAAAACGATGACTACGCCGCGCGGCAGAACAGTTCAAAATGAAGGCTATCCGATTCGTATGTCTGAAATCATCGCCACGCTGGATGCGCCGGTTTATGTCGAGCGCGTGATGCTTGCCGACACCAAATCCATCATGCAAGCCCGCACCGCTGTCCGAAAAGCGCTGAAACTGCAAATAGAGAAAAACGCCTTTTGCTTCATCGAAGTTCTTTCGCCGTGTCCATCGAACTTCAAAATGACACCCGCCCAATCAAAATTATGGGTCAAAGAAGTTTTAGAAAAACAATTCCCACTTGGCGTTAAAAAGGATATTTCTGAGACATTTGTTAAAAAGGAAATCGCCCGAACTGAGGTTGAGTTGTCCGATTTGCCAAAAATCTTAGAAATCGAAAGCGCGCCGGTTGATTCCACGAAAATTGCCGATTACCGAAGTAAAAATATCTCCGAAGAAATCAAGATCGCGGGATTTGGCGGACAAGGCGTTTTGAGTTTGGGAACGGTTCTCGCCGAAATGGGCATGCGTCACGGCTATGAAGTCAGCTGGTTGCCATCATACGGACCTGAAATGCGCGGCGGTACGGCAAATTGCAGTGTCAAGATTTCCAACCGGAAAATCGGCTCGCCACTCGTTACGAATCCAACTGTTTTAATCGCTATGAATCGCCCGTCATTAGACGCATTCGAAATGGATGTTGTCTCCGGCGGACTGATTATCTACGATTCTTCGCTGATTGACAGAAAGCCCGTCAGAACCGACGTCAAAATTATTCCGATTCCTGCGACGAAATTCGCGGACGAACTTGGAACCACGAAAGCGGCAAACATGATTATCGTCGGCGCGTTGCTGGAATGCATCCAAATCATGAACATCGAAATCGTGCTGGAATCGCTCGGCTATATCCTGAAACATAAGAATCTGGTCGAACTAAATCAGCGGGCAATATTAAAAGGTGTTGAATTTTTCAAGTCTTTAAAATAGATTTATAACATTCTTGTACCTGGCGTCCCCAAACATCTATCCTCAACACTCGGGACGCCGGGACGGGATGTTTTACTAAGGAATATCACGCGCCGAATCGGTCAATTTCCAGACTAATTTTCCTTTTTTATAGACACTCGCAACGGTAGGAAAACCGAGAAAGTAAGGAATTCCTTGATACCGCTCGATATTCCAGATAACGAAATCCGCTTGTTTTCCCTCTTCTAAACTCCCAACCGTCTTTTCCATTTTTAACGACCGCGCCGCGTGAATCGTCGCCGCCTGAATTGCCTCCAACGGACTGAGTTTCAATTTCAAACATGCGACGGCAATGACAAACGGCATCGACTGTGTCATACTACTGCCCGGATTGAAATCGGTCGCAATGGCAACCGGCAGACCGACGTCCCACATTTTCCTGCCCGGCGCATAAGTATCCGAACCAAGAAAAAAGGTCGTCGCGGGAAGCAAAACCGGAACGACGTCAGCCTCTTTCAATGCCTGAATTCCTTCATCGTCGATTGCCATCAGATGATCGGCGGAAAATGCGCCAAACCTTGCGGCTAATTTTGCACCGCCAAAAGGTTTGAACTCCTCGGCATGAACGCGAATTCCCAGGCCGAGAAATTTCGCGGCGGACAGGATTCGCGCAGATTCTTCCACCGAAAAAACGCCCTCTTCGCAAAACACGTCGCAAAAATCCGCTAATCCTTCCCGAACGATTCCCGGTAACATCTCGCCAGTAATTAAATCAATATAACCATCGTGATCATTCGCAAATTCTTCCGGAAATTCATGCGCGCCGAGAAAAGTCGTGCGGATGTCCAGACCCGTTTCTCCTGTCAATTCCCTGAGCAAACGCAGTGACGCGATTTCACTTTCGGTGGATAATCCATAACCGCTCTTTGCCTCAATCGTTG
>Ga0210017_1000184_pt1 | contig 49181 bp, 54 predicted proteins | sample CryGeyCG2014_020_FD_183966 | JGI IMG/M metagenome (GOLD analysis project Ga0210017, IMG submission 183966) | Groundwater microbial communities from aquifer - Crystal Geyser CG08_land_8/20/14_0.20 (SPAdes) (version 2) | ecosystem: Environmental > Aquatic > Deep subsurface > Groundwater | place... | reverse complement strand
AGGTGCGAGGTCTTGACAATAACGTTTGAAGGTTTATAATTTTAAATGTAAAAGGTCGAAGTAAAAACTTTAATAAGGAGGTAAAAATATGAAGTTAAAAGAAATTACACCAAAAGCATTTCAATGTTCGGGGGTGGCTTGTCCTGCTGTATATGAAATTGTAGGTATGAATAAACTCGTTATTGTTGGTTCTAAAATAAATAATCTTGAAAAACTTGGAATTGCAAAAAGAGTGGGAGAAAATGAAGAAGCAGTGATAGTTGATAAAGAAATGCTTCACCAGATTTTTGGGAAATAGAGGGCAGGCAGGTAAGTTAAACGCCCTGGCTTTTGCCAGGGCGTTTATTTTTTGAATAACTTGTCTTACAACGAATTGAAAGAAGCTTATAGATTCGCCCTCGTGCGCCCAATTAATTTAAGGTTCTTGACTTTTTCTGTTTAGTGGGGATAAAATCCAACAGATTTATAATATACAGAAAGGGAGGTGCCAAAAATGGGAGTTACTTTAAAGGATGAGAAGATAATCGATCGCTGGTCGATTATCGTCGAGGAAGGGCAAGGGAAAGCTGAGCAAATTTATCAAGATACGGAAAGTTATATCAAAGGATCAAAAGCGCCTGGGATAGAAATTGAAAAGGTTAAGGTTAGGCCCAGCTGGCTCAAGGGCCTTTTCGGAGTTGAAAGGAATTATGTCATGGTGGCCAACGAAGGCTTGGGAGACTACCGAATGTTTATTGGAGTAAGGGACTACGGAAATAATCTTGACGTCTCTTGGTACCTAACATGCGAGCCTGGATTTTTTAAGAAAAAGCTTTCTGAGGTCCTCACAAGAGGAGCTTCTGACAAAGCTCTTTCATTTAATCTCGATCTCTTTCAACAACAGGATTTAAATGCCTATGCCACCGTCGTTCACCACTGCCTCATCAAGGCCGTTGAGAAGATTATGGCAGGCCTGGGCCAGGATACTTCAAAGATAGACAGGAAATCGAGGGGATTTTTGGGGATCTCGTAAAGATAGATAACAAAGTAGCAAAGGCTGGAGGTAAAATGCTACCATGGCAGATATTTTTATTTCATATGAAAAGAGCATGGGAAAAGAATATGCGGACCATATTCGAACGGTATTAGAGGAAACTGGTTTTAAGACTTTCCTTGATAATAGAGATATCGAGATCGGAGCAGAGTGGCTTAAAAAGATAGAAAAAGCAATAGACGAGTGTTCAATATTTATACTAATTTTAACTGAAGGTGTAAAACACAGTGATTATATTAAATTTGAATTCCAAAGAGGAATTGTTTTAAAAAAGAGAATTTTACCATTTAAATTTGCTACGCTTTCGAATGGAGGAATACCTGAAGATATGAGAAAATTGCAGTATGTGGAATTTAATACGAAAGAGGAACTTGCAAGAAAAGTAATAGTTTTTGTATCTCCAGAAGCTCCATTAGCCGGAAAACCCATACAAATAGAGATTGAAAGAGTGCATTTAGAGCGTATTTTTTTAAATCGTAGACCTTATCCTAACAGCCAACTTTTTCAGGACATCTCGAGCCAACTGGAAGGAAAAATTACCAGTTCCACAAATGATGTATTATTGTTTGGGAACTCATTTAGAGATTTTTTTGGAGAAGATACAGCCAACTGGAAAGTTAGGCATAAGGATATAATTATAAGGGCACTTAATAAAAATGTTCTATTTAAGGTTATACTTTTAGATCCAACTTCAAAAGCTGCAAAAGAAAGAGCAAAAGTAGAAGAAGGACCGGAAGTTGAAGATGACAGAAGGTATGTAAATTCCGTTTTGTTTAAGGATATAGAAAGAGTTACAGAATGGCTAGCGAGGGAGAACTCACCTATGATTGAAGTTCGATACTCCACTCTAACCCCACTAGCGTTTATGATCCGTACTGATGAGTACACATTTGTTGAACAATACCATCTAGGTAATTTAAAAATAATATATACGAATATAAGAGAGGAGGATAGGAAATCATTATGTCTTGGAGGATACGTTCCTCTTTTTATGTTTAAAAATGCTTCGGACATTTCTAAATTAATGAAAAGCCATTTTGAGAACATGTGGGAGCTGATGAGGGATAATGATCTCAAAAAAGTATTTGAGAAAACACAAGAATTTAAAAGAGACCCAAAAAGTTTTAGAATGAAACAATTTTTTGAAGACACCAGCAAAATAATCATAAATTGGAAAAATTAAAAAATGTAGAGATACATGTAAGAATGTTACAGGCCGTAAAAGGAATAATGAATAACAAAAGTAGTCAGAAGTAAAATAAGTTGAAGGTTGAAGAGAAAGAAAAGCATAAACTTTGAGAAACAAAGATGGGCTTCTGGTCAAATCTTTTTAAAGGCGAAATGAAAGATCAATCAAAAACCCATCTAACAGAGCCTTCTGTCCAAGAGGCCATTTTAGAGCCTAAAATCTCCTACGAAGACATCCCTGGCTCCTTGGACCTTGGCTGGTACTGGAGTGAAACCAAAGATGAGTTCCAGATGGCCAAGATCGCTCAAAAAGATAGGGCCACCCATCTCTACATCATCGGTGCCACTGGCACAGGGAAGACAAAGTTTCTCGAATTTCTAATCCAGCAGGATATTGAAAAAGGAAATGGCTTTGGTGTCATCGATCCCCATGGCGATTTGATTGAAGACATCAAGGGCCTCTTAACCCTCCATTATGATCCGGAAGAGAAAGAAATCTCAGAAAGAGTAGTCCTAATTGACCCAACCGATCCTAAATTTACCGTCACCTTCAACCCCTTAGAGAAGCTCCCTAATGTTTCTATAGCAGAGCAAGTGGGTGAGCTGGTAAGTGCCTTCAGAAAAATCTGGTCTGACTCCTGGGGCGTAAGAATGGAAGACTTAATGAGAAACTCCTTAATAGCTCTGGGAGAGGCAGAATTTACATTGGCTGAACTTCCTCATTTCTTGACGAGCAGATCTTTCAGGGAAGTTGTTTTAGAGAAGGTTAATCATCCGATTGCCCAGGAGTATTTCAAACGGTTTGATGCCTTAACAGATAGAGGACAGGTTACCTGGATTGAGCCGGTGATGAATAAGATAAATGCTTTCCTCTCTGATGAGAGGATCAGGCAGATCTTCTCCCATCCCAAAAGTTCTTTCAATTTAAGAGAGATAATGGATCAAAAGAAGATGCTTCTGATTAAGCTCGATAAGGGGAAGCTCAAGGACTCCGCCGATCTCTTAGGTTCCCTTCTCATGGCCAAGATTCAGATGGCTGCCTTTTCAAGGTCGGACGTTCCTCAGAGCAAAAGAACCCCCTTTTATCTTTATATCGATGAGTTTCAGAACTTTGCCAGTGAATCCTTTATGGTGATTTTATCTGAGGCAAGGAAATATGGCCTCTGTCTCATCATGGCTCATCAGACCTTATCCCAAATTCCAGATGAGCTCAGGAGTTTAATCTTAGGAAATACCGGTATTCAGGTCTATTTTCGACTCAATCGCCAGGATGCCTCACTTTTGGCCAAGGAGGGATTTGAATATTCAGGTTATGAAGTTAAAACGATGCGCCTCTACCATGGCCCAGATTACTGGAGTCTGGCAGAAGAATGGGAGCATTATACAGAGGCCCTGCAAAACCTTCCTCCCAGAGTCTGTTATGCCAAACATAAGATTGAGGGAGGGATCATTCCTTTTCGGACAGTTGAAATTGAACCGGCTTGCGAAGTGTTGGGAATAAAAGAGGAGGAGTATTCAGAGTTTTTAAAAATCTATTCCTTTGGTAAAAACTACCTTGTATCACGAGAAGAACTTACCGCCTTATCCCGCCAGAGACAGAGGATCATTAAGGAACAGGTAGAAGAAAAGCTGGTAAAAGAGAAAAAATTGGTCGAAATCCCTCGTAAACCTTATTTGGAAAAAGTAGAGCGGCCAGCAAAAAAAGAGCCGGTTGTTGCCGTCTTAAAAGAAAAAACCAAAGTGACGCTGCCGGAAGTCGAGGAAAAGAAAAAATCCCAGCATAGATACCTCCAGAGTTTGATCAGACGAATGGCAGAAGAGAAGGGATTCAGGGCTGTTATCGAACAGCCGACTCCGAATGGCCACGGAAAGGTGGATGTTAGTCTTGAGAGAGATGGAAAAAGAATTGCCTGTGAAATCTCTGTCACCACGAGCGATGAGCAGGAGCTATCAAATATTGAGAAGTGCCTGGCCTCTGGTTATGAGAAGGTGATACTCTGCTCTCCTGAAAGAAAGGGCCTCGAAAAGACCAAGGCCCTGGTGGTCAAAAGACTGAAATCCTCTAATCAGGAGAAGGTCCTCTTCTTTCAACCTGAAGAACTCTTCTTCTACCTGGAAAAGGAGGCAGCTTCTTTTGCAGGGAAAGAGGAGAGGATTAAGGGTTACAAGGTGAAGGTTCATTATCAACCAGTGGTGGAGGCCGATAAAAAGATCAAGAGAGAGGCAGTGGGTCAGGTTATTTTGCAGGCCTTGAGAAGAATGAAGGAAGAGAAGTGAAAGACTGCAAATGAAGGTGAGGATTAATGTGAGAAAATGTAAATTGTGATATTGACTTCTTCCTGAAACATTGATTTTACATTTTTGTTCCATCGTACAACATTTCAAACAGTACTCGACAAAAGATAATTTTCACAAATCATTTTTTTGTGTTGACATAAAAATATCCTTCTGATATTTATAAATTGCTTTTTTAATGCGGCAATGGGATACTCATCATAGCAATCAGAGGTAGATATTATGCGAAAATATTATGCTTTAGCGATTATATTTTTATTTTTTTGTCAAGCTTGTGCAACCATTAAGAAGCCCGAAATAGAAACCCTGCCAGAGAAAAAACCACAAATAAGCAAAACCTTGACCCAAGAAGTTCCCCAAAGATACCTAAAAAGAAAGGTCGCAACCGCCAGATTTACAAATGAAACTAAATATGGACAAAGCTTTTTCTTAGATAAAGATCAGGACTGGATCGGGAAGCAGGCGATGGATATTTTATCTGCCAGACTCGCAGCAACTGAAAAATTCATATTACTTGAAAGGGCAGATATCGAAAAGATAAACAAGGAATTGAAATTGGGTAATCTTTCTAGTTTGAAAATTCCTGCTGATTACCTAATCGTTGGTTCTGTTTCCGAATTTGGACGTAAAACAACAGGTGATGTGGGAATTTTTAGCAGAACTAAAAGGCAAACTGCTTATGCTAAAGTAAACATAAGGCTTATCGATGTTTACACGAGTCAAATAATTTACTCAGAGGAAGGCGAAGGCGAAGCATTCTCTGAAGCAGGGGAAGTGTTTGGGGTTGGTGGACGTGCTGGTTATGATTCAACTTTGAATGATAAAGCAATTTCAGCTGCCATTTCGAAACTTGTCAGCAATATCGTTGGAAATTTATTAGAAAAACCTTGGAGGTCTTATATCTTGTCTTATCAAGATGGCATGTATATCATTGCAGGAGGTAAATTTCAAGGAATTAGAGAAGGCGATATGTTTGGAGTCTATCAAAGGGGAAAACGGGTTCTTAATCCACAAACCAATATGATGATCGAACTTCCGAGTAAACTTATTGGGACAATCAAAATTAATTCCTCTATTGGAACCGACCCACTTAATGAAGTTTCAACGTGTTCTGTTTTAAGTGGTGATCTCCCTAAGGGAAACTTTGAAGATTTTTTTGTTCAACAATCAGATAAATAGAAACTTTCAAAACCGGAGGTATCTTGAATGGTCAAAATTCTTATCCTTTCATTGGGGGCATTATTTATTTTTGCCTGCGGGCATGTCGAAGGTACAATACAAAGAGCAGAGAAGGGTCTCATCGTATTCTCGGGTAATTTAGAGAACGTAAGCATCAAAATAGATGAGCTAGAACCATTCACGCCATCCTACGGGAAGCACTATCAGCTATCACCCGGGAAACATGTTCTAACAGCATACAGGGATGGAACCCTTGTGTTGAATAAAATAGTATTTCTGGAGAATCAAGTGACAATGGAGATTAGGATACCGTGAACAGAATCCATATAATATTATTCCTAATACTTTCATTTATTGTAGGGTGTGCCACACAAGAGCCACTATATTATTGGGGTAATTATTCCCAAACTCTTTATAAATATAAAAAGCTACCTAAAGAAGAAAACTTAGAAGCTCATAAAGCATGTCTTGTTAAAATAATTGAAGAGTCTAATAAGAGGAATAAAAAAACTCCTCCAGGAGTATGTTGCGAATACGGATACATCTTACTAAAAGAGGGAAAGACCCAACAACAAGCATTATATTATTTTGAAATGGAAGAAAAGAACTATCCCGAATCCAAAGTGTTTATTGACAGATTAAAAAAGTTCACGACCAAAAATAAAGAAGAATAATTATGAAAGCTGGAAGATTATTCTTTTTTGAAATATGTTGTTTATTGGTGTTAACGGCATGTGGCCAAACACATATGACGAAATACGAGGCATTTCCAAGGATGTATGCAGAGCGTCCATTAGCTATCTTAGTTTTACCTCCAATAAATGAGACAACGGCGGCTGATGCAAAAGAATATTACTCAACAACCATAGCTGAACCCCTATCTTTTTCGGGGTATTACGTTTTCCCGATAGAAGTGATCTCTGAAATCATGAAAAATGAGGGGCTTTACGATACTGAAGCCCTTTTGAATCTACCACCCAATAAATTTAAAGAATATTTTGGGGCAGATGCAGTGATGTACATCTGGATAAAAAAATGGAGTACATCTTATTATGTTATAGGAGGAAATGTTAGCGTATCAATACGTTCCGCTATAAAGTCTACTACTACTGGTGATGATCTATGGCAATATGAAGGGACAATTATTGAAGATACTACTGTTACTTCAAGCGGAGGAGGGTTAGCAGGGTTAGCTGTAGCAATCATTGCAACAGCTGCCAAAACAGCTGCAACAGATTACGTACCTATTGCTAAAAGAGCAAACTACATGATCCTAAATACGATTCCTTGTGGCAAGTATCACCCAAAGCATGACAAAGATAGAGAAGAAAAAGCAGTCATCGAAAAAGTTATGAGAACAAGAAAATGAAGCAGCTTTTTCTCTATTTGTAATTTCACTCCTCATTAAATTCTAATGATAATCTGAGCATCTCACCTCATTTAAAAGGTTTCCAAATATTAGACGATTAGCGAACGTTGTAGATTAAGAATTGAGGAGTTTCCAAAGATGACCTTGCTTTTTTATGCATATTCCAACCAGTAATTATCAAATCAAATCGTATATTATTTTTGTTGGTAGGTGAAACAAACAATTTTCATGGTTTGGCAGGTTATTTTTCTAACTTTGACAAGCATAAAGGAAGGGAAGCAAAGAATTGATTGAGTCTCTCCAGAAGTTCTTTCGAAGGCCTACCCTTCCTTTTCTCCCAGCGAGCAAGGGTAGTGGGATCGATTCCAAGGTTCTTTGCTAAGGTTTTTTGAGTAATTCCAATAAGTTGGCGATAGGTTTTGATCTTTTCAGCCAGGGTCTGGGTTGAGGTTTCAAAAGGGGTATAGCCAATAAAATCAATCAGTTTTGGTATAACGGAGAGGTTAGGCTTTGTTCGATTAGTCTCCCAGTTATAGACGGTGGCCTCATCGACTCCAAGTTTCTGGGCAACATCTTTCTGGAGGATCTTCAGGTCAAGGCGTCTCTTTCTGAGATGGTCGCCAAGGGTCTTTAGGGTTTTGGGATAGGCAGGCGCAGGCGGCCTTTGGGCTCGGAGGGTCACTTTGCAGAAAGGCAACGCAGGAATGAAGTTGCGTTGCCCAGATGCCACGGTTTTAGGAGAGGTGGGTAAGTAGCAGAGATTTATGGTGATATCGTTGCTTGAGACGATAATTTTATCGGTGATGTTTTCAATGATTTTGCGTTTTTCGTCGGAATTGAGATTAGACCAGCGGGAGTAAAGGTCTTTCGCTTCATTAAGGATCTGATCGCTTGAGAGGTATTGGATTTTTAGAAAATCAATCTCCCCCTGAAGCTCTGGGATCTGATCCTGTATTTGCTTTAGTCTTTGTTCTAAAGGTTTGTACCGGATTCCAAAGCCTTCGCTGGTAATTTTATCGTCAAGATAAAGTCTGTAGGTTTTATCCATTTCTGTCCTGAGTTTTCGCTCTTCTTCAACCAAGGTGTTAAGTAATTCTTCCTTTTCTTTAATCACCCGGTCAGCTTCATTCAAATAACCCGTTATTTCGGTAGCGCTGAAAAAGAAGATCTTGAGTTGCTGATGAAAGACCGCTTCTAAGTCCTCGGTGCTTATCTTGTTTCGGCACTGGTAGCAAGTATACTTTGGAGAATTGGATGGCACATACATTTTGTTGCCGCACTGGCAGAAGGCAAAACCTGTAAAAAGGTGAACTGCCTTTCGAGCCGGTCTTCCCTTCTTTTCTTGTTCGTCTAAAATGGCATTACACTGGTCCCAGAGATCCTCAGAGACAACAGGCTCGACCTTCATGAGGACCCAATCTTCTTTTGGCTTGAGAACCCATTTCTTGTTATCTCCAAGACTTTTCGTATAATTTAACCGATGAAGTCCTTTTGCCGTTGGGTCACGGAGAAGCCTTCTGACCGTGGTATCGGAGAATCTATCACCCTTTCTGGTTCGATACCCTCTTTCGTTTAGTATTTTGGCGACCGACTTTTTCCTCTGGTTCTCTAAAAAGAGCTCGTGGATTAGTTTCCTTATCGGTGCCTCATTGGGATCTGGCACTAATTTCCTATCCTTCCACTGATACCCGAAAGGTGCTATTCCGCCGAGGGGTTTTCCAAGTTTAGCCCTTATGGGAACAGAAGCTGCCACCCTTTCAGCGATCTCCTCCCTCTCCCACTGGGCCATGGCAGCAATCATGGTATAAAAGAGTCGGCCTGCTGGAGTTGAGGTGTCGATTGATTCCTGAAGAGAGATCAAATCGGCATTGTGCTCTCTGAAAATGTCAGCAAATTCAAGAAGTTCTCTGGTATTTCTGGCAAGCCTGGCAAGCTTGGAGAAAATAAGACCGGTTATATGGCCGGTCTTGATGTGCTCAAGCATCCTTTGTGTTTCAGGTAAATCTATAACTGATTTGCCGCTCACCGCCTCAAGATGGTAGACCTCTTTGACCTCCCATCCTTTCGATTCGGCATAGAAGCGGGCACGCTTTTCATGATGCTCAGGGCTTTCGCCCCTGGCCTGGTCTTCGGTGGAGACCCGGATCCAGATACCAACAGACTTAACTTGATTCTTTTCCATCTGGTCTCCTAAGGGTTGATAGCTTTTATTGCCTAGATTATCAAAATACTTGCCTAAAATTTAGACTCAACATATCAAAAAATTGGAAGGTGAACAAGAATTTTTTAAAGAATTTAACTCTAATAAAAAGACTATTCTTCTAAGAAGGTCTCTCTTATCTTTTCATTTTTAAGGAGGTTTTCAGCCTTGTCTTCCAGAAAGATTTGACCAATGCTAAAGACATAACCCCGATGGCAATATTCCAAAGCCTTTCTGACATTTTGTTCCACCAGTAAAATAGTTACTCCTTCTTGATTAGTTTCTTTTATCTTCTCAAAGACCATCTCCACAAAATTGGGAGAAAGGCCTAAAGAAGGCTCATCCAATAAGAGTAATTTAGGTTTGAGCATCAAGGCCCGACCAAGGGCTAACATCTGTTGTTCGCCACTGCTTAAAGTGCCAGCTCTTTGCTTTTGTCTCTCTTTCAGAATGGGAAACAAGGAAAAGACCTGGTTAATCTTTTCTTCTATTTCTTTTTTCTCATTTCTAATAAAAGCTCCCATTTCTAAATTTTCCCGAACGGTCATAGTGGTAAAAACCCTCCTTCCTTCAGGAACCAAAGATAAGCCTCTCTCTACCAATTCATAAGGAGCTAAACCATTGATTATCTCTCCTTGAAATAGAATTTGACCTGAGGTTGGTTTAAGTAGGCCGCAAATAGCCTTAAGAGTAGTGGATTTTCCTGCTCCATTAGGGCCAATCAAGGCTACCATTTCCCCTTGATAAACCTTAAGAGAGATCTCTTTTAAGGCCTCAACTATCCCATAATGGGCAAATAAGTTTTTTACCTCAAGAAGAGGATTATTTCCTTCCGAGGTAGGCTTCAATAACTCTTTCATTTTTTTTTATTTCTTCTGGTTTTCCTTCTGCAATCTTTTGACCATAGTTTAAGACGACAATCTTTTCAGCAAGGCCCATAACAGTTTTTAGATCATGCTCAATAAAAAGAATAGTCTTTCCTTGCTCTTTAAGTTTTTGGAGAAGACCGAGTATCTTTATTCTCATCTCGGGAAAGACCCCAGCTGTAGGTTCATCCAATAAAAATAAATCTGCTTCAGTAGCTAAAGCCCTAGCCAACTCTAAGAGCCTTCGTTGTCCATGGGAGAGATTCTCAGCTAACTCATCTTTTTTATCTAAAAGTCCGACTAATTTAAGATATTTTAAGGCCTTTTCCCGATTTTCTTTCTCTTCCTTTTTCATTATACTGGTTTGAGCCAGAGCAGCCCAAAGGTTTTCTCCTTTATGATATTTGGTTGCTAAAAGCATATTTTCTAAAACCGTAATCTGAGGGAAGAGCCGGATATTCTGAAAGGTTCGGGAAAGACCCAACTTTGCTCGCTCATGAGGAGAAAGAGAAGTAATCTTTTTTTCCTTAAAAAAAATCTCTCCCTCTTTTGGTTCTAAAAAACCGGAGAGAAGATTAAAAAGGGTTGTCTTTCCCGCTCCATTAGGGCCAATCAAGGCATTGATGGTAGCTTTTTCTATAAAAAAAGATAAATTATGTACGGCTTTTAAGCTATCATATTCTTTGGTTAGATTTTTTACTTCTAATAAAGCCATATTTTATTTGAAACGAAAGGTGCCCATTAAACCCTGGGGCCTTTTGAGCATCAAGATGACCAATAATAATCCATAAATCATCTGTCTAACCTGAGCCGCCATAGAACTAGATAGCCCCAAAAATCTTAAAAGTTCAGGAAAGACCACTAAAATAGTGGCTCCGACAATTGAGCCCGGGATATTACCCATGCCTCCAAAGATGACCATTAAAAGGACGGTAATTGATTCCATGACCGTAAAAGTGGAGGGGTCAAGAAAGGTAATATAATGAGCATAGAGGCTGCCGGCAATCCCAGCAAAAAAAGCTCCGACAACAAAAACCAGAAGTTTATATTTAGTAGTATTTTTCCCCAAAGCCTCAGAGGCAATCTCATCCTCCCGAATTGATCTTAGAATTCTCCCAAAAGGAGAGTGGACAATTCTTTGAATGACCAAAACGGTAATTAAAACGAATAATAAGACCAAAATGAAATAAGTCCAGATTGGTTCTAAAGAAAAGCCAAACACACTAAAACGAGGAATACTGGGCAGTCCCATTGGTCCCTTGGTTAAGGGAACCCAGTTTTTTGCAATGGAATAAACAATTACTCCAAATCCAAAGGTAGCTAAAGCCAGATAATCGCCTTTCAGACGGATTGAAGGGTAACCAATCAAAAGACCTAATAAAGAGGCCATTACTGCTCCGATCAAGAGTCCAATCCAGGGAGAAATTCCCAAATTTAAGGCCAAAAGAGCAGAAACATAAGCACCTACACAAGAAAAAGCGGCATGACCAAAGGCTGGCAGTCCTGTAAAGCCAATGATAAGGTTAAGGCTTAAGGCCAAGATGCTATAAATTCCAGAAATGATTAATATGTGAAAAAGGTACTCCATAAGTTTAGATAATTTCTTTTTCTGTCTTTATACCTAAAAACCCTCTAGGTTTGAGCAAAAGAAAAATTATCAGAATAACAAAAGCAATCAAATCCTTCCAGCCAGCCGAGATTTTCCAGATGCCTAAGTTTTCTACCAAACCCAAGAAAAATCCACCCAAGATAGAGCCAGGGATGCTCCCGACCCCACCAATAATAGAGGCAATAATCCCCTTAAGAAGAGGGATAAATCCCATAGTTGGCTCTAAATTGGTCTCCAGAGAGATTAAGATTCCGGCCACTCCAGCCAAAAGAGAGCCCAGGGCAAAAGAGATAAAAATTATTCTTTCGGGATTTATCCCTACTACATTAGAAGCCAAAGGGTCATCAAAAACTGCTCTCATGGCCTTGCCCAATTTGGTCTGTTTGATAAAAAGCCAAAGAAGAAACACCAAGATGATTGAGACAGTAAGGATTAAAATCTGAATAGGGGTAATTACCGCACCAAAAATGTGGTAACCTTCTTTAATCGGTCCAGTCCTTAGAGTAAGGATTTTGTTTCCATAGATTAGGGCAATCAGGTTTTGGAGAAAAATAAAGACCCCAAAGGAGGCAATTAAGAAGCTCAAATTGGAGGCTTTTTTAAAGCGGAGGGGATAGTAAACAGTCCTATCTATGATTACCCCTAAAAGGCTAGCTAGGAGTATAGACACAAAAAAAGAAATGAGGAAAGAAAATTGGAGGGAGGTAAAGAGTGAGTAAGCAAAATAAGCCCCTGCAGTGTACACTATCCCATGAGTAAAGTGGAAGAATTTAACTGTTCGATAAATAATTGAAAAGCCAAGGGCTATCAAGGCATAAATACTACCGGCAATGAGGCTATTAAGAAATAATTGTTCTATCATGCATTTATTCTATTACTATTTTTTATTCTCGTCACGTTGAAGTAAGCCCCAACACTTTCCAAGTTCTGTCAAAGGATTGTATATGGCGAGGGCGAACACAAACCCGATTAAAAGGGCAACTATCATAACCAGTAAACCTACAAAAAACCATATCAGTCCTCTCCAAGATAAAAAAAGTGAAACAACACCGTGGCCAAATATCAAAAACCCGTAGACCCATAACCATCTTTTGAGACTCTTTTCCTCCCAATCGTTCTTTCTTAATTTTTCAGCATTTATAAAACTAAAAATCATTATGATTATATATACGCAAGTCAGAATACAAAGAAAATGCCTTAGTGCAATATAAGGGTATTCACACCCATATAGGCTGGCTACTAGAAATGCTATGGTGGAAAGCATTGAAAATAATAAAAAAAATAAGGTCATCCACGACAGAAGATCTACCACGAAAAAAAATTTAAGGATTTTATCTTTCGCCTCTTTAAAATTATTTATTTTCTCTTGACACTGGATCGTTTTCAAATGCTCCAAAAAACTTTTAAGAGCATTTAGATATGAACTCATAAAGGCAAATGCTGCTAAACAGAAGCCTAAAAAAATAAGGAAAAACACTGGATTCCTTAAAAAGTCCTTTGCTTCTTCCATCGCTATAAACTATTCTCTCGTCTCTCGGGATTACACAATATACTATTATTCTTGTTTTTTATTTACTTTTTTGGCCTCTTCTCAATTTTTTTCAACAAACGCTTTCTGTTTCTTTCAATGAGTTTTATTGGATTTTTAATTTTAGGTAGAAATGCTCCCATAATAAACTCTCCTTCAGTTATTTATTAATTTTGGTGTCGACCTTTATATAAAATAAATTAATGAGTTCCTTCAAAATCGAATAAGCAGGTTGATTTTTAGGGAGTTGCTCAAAACTTGATAGTGCTCCTTTGTAAATCTTATCTATGATCCTCTGTGTTTTACCTCTTATTTTTTCGTCCAGGATCATATCCATGGTATCGTAAATATCTTCATCGAAAAGACTATCTTTTCCTAATATTTCTTCGACCTTTCTTTTTTGCCTCTTACTTCCAAACCAGTAAACACTTAAAATAGGAAACCTTTTTCTTCTGCCGTATAAATCGGCAAATGAAAATTTCCCCGTAAATTTAGGGTCAATATAATCTACATAGTCATCTCTTATCTGGGCCAGTCGACCAAGCTCCATTCCAAAACTTCTCATAATTTTCTCTGTCTTTTCATCAATCCTGGCGATTAATCCCCCTATTACAAAAGATTCAGCCAACAAAGCACTCGTAGATTGGTCAATGAGTTCAAGATAATCACTTAAAGAATATTTCGAAATCAATTTCTTACCATGTATGTTGATCTCAGCGGCTTGACTTCCGTCTTGGCTTTCCACGCAATATGAAATTATTTCTTCTATTTTCCCATAAGAAAGAAGTTCCCTATAGTTTCTTCCGATTATAATTCTACAATCTTCTCTCAATTTGCTAGAAACAGAATAAGCTTTTGCAATATTAGAAGGTAAATCTTGAATGGCATAATTTGTTTGCCTTTCGAGCCCGTCGATAACGTCATCTAAAGGGATAGAGCTTAAGAGAAGAAGATGAATAGCTGACATTGCAGGAAGTATATATTCGCTATTCTTTCCACCTCCTATCTCATAACCCAATTTGGTGAATAGTGGTCTTACATCATCGTGCTTAAATTGACTGTATCGGCAAGTTTTTAAATAGTCTAAAACAAAACCAATTAAAGAAGACGCAATTGAGTCTTTTTCGTAATATTCTTGAAGATACTTATCTACCTGCTGGGTTATTTCGTTTTGTATGTTTATAAGATTTATTCTCATGGTAATATTACATCACATTACTATTCTAAAGAGACTTCCTTTTTATACCATATAGGTTTTCCTTCTTTTATTATTTTCACTCCCATGGGTTGAATTATATCACCATTTTCGTCAAAAGAAATCTTTCCAGTTACCCCTTCAAAATCTTTAATTTTATACAATTCTTCTTTTATACTGTCAGAGGTCAATTTACTTTTTGCCAGTGCGTAGTGCAAAACATTCATTGATTCATATCCATATGCCGCAATAATATCTGGTTCGGAACCATGCTTTTCTTTAAAAGCTTTTACGAATTCTCTAACTTTTGGTTCAGGTGAGTCAGAAGTATATTGTGGAATAGTATAGAAAACTTCTTCTGCAGCATCTTTCGTGACTTTAATAATCCCTGGATCCTCAAAAAGTCCAGTACCTAAAATTTTTGCTTTTAATCCTATCTCCTTTGCTTGGATTAAAATTTGAGCAGCTTCCCTATACCCTACCACGAATACTGCCTGAGGATTTGCTTCTTTAATCTTGGATAGTTGAGTACGGAAATCTGCGCTACCTTGCTCGTATGCTTCACTTGCTACAATTTTACCCCCCAATGCTTCTACAACATTAGAAAAAGTATCTCTCAATCCTACACCATAGTCATTGTTTATATAGAGAATCGCCAATGAATGCCAAGCTTGATCCTTCACAGAAAAATAAGCGGCTACTTTCCCTTGAAATAAATCTGACGGAACATTTCTAAATATGAAATCTCCAGCATTTGTAATAGCGGGCGCACTTGATAAGGGAGAGAAAAGCACTACTTTATTCTTCTCTGCAATTGGCGCAATAGCGAGTGTAACTGAACTTACCGCATCCCCAATGATTACTGGAACTTTGTGAATATCTATAAGTTTTCTGATAGCTGATACACCATCGGCAGGAAGAGCTCTGCTATCCTCATAAAGAATTGAAATCTTCTTGCCCTGAATACCTCCAGCTTCGTTAATCTGCATTACCCCAAGATCTATCCCCTTTTTAATACTTTCACCATAAAGCGCTGCATCCCCAGTTAATGGCAATATTGCTCCAATCTTTATCTCCTGCGGCTCTTTCTTTGTCTGGGTAATAAATAGCAGGATAGCTAAAGCCACAAGCACAACGATAGTAATTCCAATCCAAATTTTTTTCATTTTTAATCCTTTTATTTTATATTCTTATAAAAGATTTCGACCTTTGTAATAATTGAATGTTTACCTTTTGTATTTTACATTTTTGCCCACATTGCAACCCTTCTTTCCATTCTTCTTAGCTTAAGACCCCACACGTGTCTCATTATTTAAGGCTCTTAAAGCCCTTTTTACAACATTAGTTTACCAAATAGAGAAAAATTGTCAACTGATTCAACAAATTGGGCTTTAAATTTTGACCACTATCAAAAACCTAGAAACAAGAAAGAAAAAGGAGATGCTAATTGGCATCTCCTAATTTTTTCTTTTTTAAAAGAACTATTAAACAATCTTTAATCTACTTCCGCTTCTTCAATAAATTCAGGTTCTGGCTGTTGATTAGCCTCAAGTCGGCTTTCATATTCTGGCTCAGGCTCAGATTCAGGCTCAGGTTGAGATTCAACCTCAATCAACCGAATCGGCATAAGAATGTGGACGGAGCTATCCTCTTCAACCTTTATGGGTGACAGTTCATTTCCCATCCCAATGTTGACCCTCTCACCCTCCAGAACCTCCAGCATATCTAAAAGATACTTGCCGTTGAGGCCGATGGCAAACGATTTATTTTCATCCATTTCTGATCTATATTCAATCTGTATCTCCTCAGCAGCATTCCCAAGATCAGGCGTAAAGGATGAAAGAACGAGGGAGCAAGGCTGAAACTCAAACCTCATCTCGTAATTCTTTCCGCTCATCAGCATAATCCTTTTGATTGACTGAATTAAACCCTTTCTTTCAATCAAGGTGAATCTCGAAGAATTATCAGGGATCACATGAGAGTAATCCGGGAACTCCCCATCGATCAACCTACCAAATAAATTCAGACCCTCAGATTCGAGAAAGAATACGTTGTTAAAACACCCCGCCTTGAATGCTCTTTCGTCTCTGTTTTTAGTCTTCAGAACCATGTTGACGAAGTCTAACGGAATAATGATGTTATCGAACCCCAATTTCCTCCTGATCACTGCCATCCGGTGGCCATCTGTTGCCACAACATCTGATCCCATGTAAATGCCGTTTATATTATACCTGGAATCTTCTTTTGACGCAGAATACTTTACCTTTCTCAACGAATCGAAAAACTGATTATTAATCGGAAACAACTTATCTTCAGGTATCTCTGGTTCAGAGGGAAACTCTTCTGGAGGCATTGTGAAAAGCCTGAAATGAGACTTTTCACATTCCATAATCAGGTGACCCTTTTCATCAGTCTCCATTTTCACTTCACTTTCAGGAAGCTCTTTGACAATGGCCATTAATTTTAATACATCACATAGAACCTCTCCATCAGAAAAGATCAATATATCTTTAAGCAAAACCGTCGTCCCTGTTGATAGATTAGTCGTGTGAAGCTTCAGAGTTCTTTCTCTGGCCGTAAGCTTTACGTTTTTAAGGATTGGCAGGGCTGTCTGTTTACCAATGGAGTCCTTGACTATCTCTAAACCTTCCAAAAACGTTTTCCTTTTAATCGTAATCTTCATCTCTATCACCTCCTTTCACTCATCCCAATTCTTAAATTCTTCCGTTGAAATAGTGATCAACCTCCCGCCTATTCTTTCAAGATCAAGACTCTTCTCCCAGTTTTCCTCATTCTTAGCCGCTCTTGTCACTGCATTAGCAATGCCGTATTTGTCATATTCCGGCTCCGCTCCGAAGGCGATGAGGATATTCTCTTTCTGTTCTTCGCTCAAACGGTAATGCTCAACCACATTGTTGATCACCCTCTGTGGGCTTTTGACCTTAATCTCGGTTGTCTCCCTTAACACCTGGATGATCTCCCCAAATCTCCCAAAAAGCTCCTTGATAGATCTCCTTATAGAAAGATAAACCATCTCATCGAGCACCTCATTCCCGTTCCCAAGGTGTATCTGACGGGTCAGAAACTCCTCAATGACCATGCCGTTAGTGCACTTGACTCTGAACATTCTTGGTTCAACCCTTAAAGCACGGTGGCCGGTTTCGGAGTTGACAAGAAGCAGCCCACCAATAATCAAATCCTCCTTGTGCCTAACAAAGTCTTTCAGTTGATTACTTTTTACCTTTACATTCATCTCCGTTTCAGAAAGGTAACAATCTTCGACATCTGCTTCATAAGCCTGAAGTTCGTTTAAGGAACAATAAAGGACATCCGGATGGTCGATCACCCTATATCTATCGCTAAGAAAAGCTCTGACTGAATTTCCAAGACCACGGACAAAGACTTCTTTTGAATTCTTTTTCAGCCAGGTGTTCACGTTTTCGATCAGAAGTTCTGGTGCCTCACTATCCATTTTGGAATAATATCTCACCGGGATCTCCAGTCTCTCTGCGATTTGGTTGTGGCATGGCCTGGTGATGGTGAAAAGATTTTCTCTCCCATCAAGCTGGAATTTCGGACTTCCATCCAGAACCATCCCCAGGTTCGATGATTCGATCTTTTGGTCCCATTTCAATGGCTTTTGCCTCTCCAGTTCATCAATTAGATCTTGTAATCTCATGGTGTTCCTCCTTTCTTGGATTTTTCTGATTGTGTGTTTAAAGGTAACTCCAGTTGCTCAAGATTTAATGGTGGTAACTCCGTAATCTCAATTTGGTCATTTTCTTTAACCGAGATCTTATAACCTCCACTGATTATTTCTTCTTTCCCTTGATTTAATAGAGAACCCCTGATCTCGCCTTCAAGGCGGGTTATGGTTTCTGACATCTTCTTTCGAAAGAGCAGGCCCTTTACCATTTGATACAATTTCCTTTCCCTCAATCTCATCACCTCCGTTTAAAACTTTCAATCTTTTTGCCATCATGGGGTAAACAATAGATCCAACCCTTTTGGGATCGCCGGTAATAACTCTGCATCTCAATTTGTTTCTTTTACTTAGGGAAATCTTGAATTCACCGATGATGGTTGTCTCCTTTCCTTCGCTAATCAAAGAAGATCGGACTTCATCCTTGAGTTGATTCAGGGCGTTTTCGAGTTCTTCTTGAGACGCCAAAGGATTGCCATCTGACGCAGTTTCCTGATCTTCAAAAACACTCACCTCGTTAAGGACTCTTTCCAGAATCTGATTAACGAAAGTAGTCATTCTTAATCCCAACGCCTTCGCCGCCCGGTATATTTCCGGAATCAAATCCTCCCTTATTTTCGGACTGTACATGGTTTTCCTCCTTATGAAATTTTCAATTTCTTCAAGATAGATTGAGTGATAACCCTGGTCCTCAAAAAGAATTTTCGCTATCCCAAGAGCTCTCAGCCATCTTTTTGTCTCTTTTGAGAACATTCTCATTACCTCCTATCAGGAAAGTATAGAATTGATAAAATCTCCCTCCTTCCGTGGTGACATCTTGAAACTGGGAAATTGGTACTCTGATTTTCCTTCCATCAAGAAGAAAAATGCTCACTTCATCTCTGAGAAAATAGGGCAAACAATAGCTATGAATTTTCAGCATAGAATCCTCCTGGCGTTAAACTTTACATAAATAAATAATACCCATCATCTACCGGACTCCCCACCTCTTTTCTTCCCTTTGCATCAGGTTCTCTATGTGTGCCGTGTGCTTGCATCTTCTATCCCTGCTCAAGTTGAAAATCCATGATCTGCAGTCGCACGTCAGCACCCAGCGTCCCTTCAGCTTCTTGACCGTCACTTCGTGGTCATCCCCACCAAGGTTCACTTTGATCGGGTACATCTTTAGAAAAGCAAACTTCAGATCCCGCACTGTCAATTGATCGTCTCTTTTCTCAAAGAGACGGCAGGCACTTTCCCTGAGTTCCCTTACGCACAATCCCGCCTTCATCCTGTGCCAGTAGAATAGATCAGGCTCGGAACAATACGGCAGGTCGCAAACCTCCATATAACGATCAGAAAACTCCATCATTCACCACCCCTTTCGGTTGTTAGAATAAATTCCTCTTACCACTTCGATGTTTTCACCTCTATTTGGATTGTTAAGGTACTTTTACCCTCAGCATAAAGACGGGTAGGGGTCCGAAAAGGAGGGAGATATTGTCCTTTTGGGTTAGACATTCTCATTGAGTCTTCGGTTTCCAATTGATAAATCCACGAACTCGTGATAAAGAAGGAGCCAATAAGGATGGTTGGGACCAACATGGATGAGGACGCCGTAATCGAGCAGCTTGAGGAATTGGCCAGAGGATTCGGGATAGAGATCCGCTACGAGCCAATAGTTATTGAGGAGGAGGCCATAAACGTGGTCGGGGGCCTCTGCAAACTGAGGGGAGAAAAGATTTTGATAATCAACTCCAAGGCGCCCGTAAGGGATAAAATCCAGGCCTTTGCGCGGGCGTTAAGCAACTTTGATCTCGATCAAATCTATATCAGGCCCGCTATCAGGGCATTATTAGACACGGCCGCGACTACTCGTAAATTGATGACAGTTCCAAATTCAGCCGAATAGTTCGTTCGTTAATTATTCAAGACGTTTACATAACCACTGGCAACATGGGCAATACTTGGGTTACGGATCTCTGGCATTTTCTGAACGATGACGGCAGCCTCGCGGACATGCCAAGGCCTGCATTCAATCTTGCAACTTATTTTGGCCGTATCGTAAGAGCGGTGACTACCCGCAATAAGGACACTTTGGTTACCGGAGTCAGATGTCGGAGGCGACTTGGGCGCAGGCAATGTTCCGGGGAGATTATCGCTTTTGTAGACGAACAACGCGCTTCCGCAATAGATTGGTCTTGCCAAGTTTGCAAGGACAACGGTTTTATTTCAGGATGGCAAGGCACAATTTGGGATTGGTCGGTGAGGGCATAACCGATCTTTGGAAGGAACTGTTCATTAATATGAAACACTTGATAATTGCTATTCTGCTTGGCTTCCCTGGATTCTTTATGGTCTATACAACCAATCGCCAAAGAACAGCCCGGACTATATGCAAAAACTTAGAGTCAGATAATCTCTTCTTCCCTATGGAATTGAAAAATGCTCTGACAAGCACTTGCGATGAGTGGAACCTTGCCTTTCTAATTCTTGTTTTGTCAATTTTTCCTTTGGGCCTATATTTCTCCACCTGGTATTATTGCTTTGCGTTTGTATTTTTCACTTTTTATATCCCGGTACCCTTATTCAGGGTCGTTTTGCCCCAGCCCGGATTGACTTTTTCTTCGAGAGATCAAGCAGTACTTGTAAAAAGGGCCGGCTGCCTGTGAAAAAAAAAGATGATGCCTTTAGATCATCCAATAAATCTAAAAAAATGGGGTGAAAAAAATGATAGTATACAAAACCTTTTATAAAAATTATGAACTTAAGAGAAGTGAGTTATTAGGAGTGTTAGTTGAAAGAAGAAAAGATTTAAGGGGAATGAACCACCTTGAATCTGGGATGAGGTGGGCAAGATCGATTTTTGGTAGTTTGGTAAAGGATAAACAGTCAATTTTCGTTGCGCCTGTAAATTGGGAATGGAAAGGATAAAAATGTTTGAAAATTTGAATTTAATTCTAAATAATTTCTTTTTTAGAGACGAAAAATGTCACATTTTTAATCTTCATCAAATTCCAATTTTCAAAAAACTCTTTAAAAATTAGAGAGTTAAGATTCAAATTCTTTTTGGCATTAAATTTGCTCTCAAATTTAACAAAAGAGAATTAAAACCGATAAAGCCATACCACGAGCAATCGTGGGACGGAAAGCCACGGGTCCCAAATCTTTAGGATAGCCGGGTTGCCGAAGCAAAAGGAATTTTGTGGGGCCCGTGGTCTATATAGCCATGGGCAATTTTTTTGACTTTCGAGAGGAATTATGAGGTCAACCGCAAGAAGATGTATCTTTTATCGAGATTCGAAAGGTATTGGCATGGGTATGGGCCTCGGTTACTGCGATTTCGATGGACACCAATCAATTTGCGATGGAGATGTTCAGTTTTGTGAAAAACCAGATGCTATGAGGAAATATCTTTTGGATCGAAAGGGTAAGGAAGAAGGGGGTGGGATAAAAGAGGAATTACTAAATTTGAATAAATTAGAAACTTTAAACATAAAATCTTCTAATTACAAAGTCCTTGTAGCGGATGATGAAGCATCAATGAGAAAGCTAATTGTGACTTTGTTGTCCCAAAAGGGACATCAATGCATAACGGCAAGTAATGGCATTGAGGCATTGAACAAAATCAGTCAAAACAAATTAGATGCGGTAATTGCTGATATTGTCATGCCCGAAATGGACGGGATTGCCCTTAGCAAGAAGATTCAGAAAGAATATCCCCGCCTTCCTGTCATGGTAATGACAGGATATGATGAATATTCTGCAGAAGTGGTTATTGCTTCGGGAGCGCGAGAATTCATAAAAAAACCATTCTCGATAGTTGAATTTGTCATTCGGTTTCATAAGATGATGCTTGATCAGGAGATTCTCTGTCAAACAGAGGCCAAAAATAACGAAATAATCTTCAATCTACAAAGAAATTCTAATGAGAAGATTGAAGAACTCAAAAAGGAAATAGAGAAACTTAAAAACCAATTGATCTCTCCCTATCGGAAATCTTCTCCTTTTTGAAACTTTTCAAAAACAGTTTTATCTGAACTACCTTGAAAGCCAAAAAGAATTTAGAGATCCTAAATTTTTCCTAAATTTTTCTTGACTTTCACCCTTGATCCTTGATAAAAGAAATTATCTTTTCAGTTCCGCTTTACAAAGAGAGACTTGAATAACCATTAACCATGAAGACATGGAGAAAAAGAGAATCGTGGGCTACTGTCGGGTCTCTACCCTGGAGCAGAAAAAGAAAGGTTACGGAATCGATATTCAGATGAGGGATATAAGGAATTATGCTGAGCTTTTTCGGTTGTCGGTCGATGGGTTCTATATAGATGAGGCCAAAAGCGGGATTGAGGAAGATAGAAGAGCCCTTAAAAGATTAATCAGAGACTGCAAGGCGGGTAAGGTGAAAACCATTATTGTTGCCTCCTTGGACCGGTTGTCCAGAGATCTCAGGTTTACTGAGAACTTCTTTTACGATCTTCAAAGGATTGGCGTGAAGATCTTCATTGCGGATATGCCCCATTATGATGGAAATAACCGCAAAGATGTGCTGATCAGACAGATCAAAGGGGCCATTGCTGAAGAGAACCGAAAGGAAATCATTGAAAGACTTAAGAAAGGGAGAGAAGAAAGGGTAAGGAAAGGGAAATTCCCCGGTGGGAACATCCCTTACGGGTATGTGAGAAACAGCAAGGAAATAAAGAAAAATCCCCAGGAGGTGGAGATTGTAAAGCTGATTTTTTCTTTAGATGCCCAGGCAAAAAGCGGACGAGAGATAGCCGATTATCTTAATGAAATCGGTTACAAGAGAAGAAATGGCAGCGAGTGGAACCAAAGGCAGGTTTGGGCAATTCTGAATCGTAAGGATCTCTACTTCAAGGGAATTCTTAAATACGGGGAGGTGAGAGGAGAAAATCAGGATTTAGTGATCATTTAAACGGTTAGTCTCTCTTTGTAAAGAGAGACTAACTTTATCCTAGAAAGAAATAAACGGTTCGTCCAGAGAAGTAATTCAGCGGATACAAAAAGTACGTGTAGAGAAATGAAGAGGTTGATTGTATTAATTGTGGCGTTTATTGCGTTTATCAACGTTCGCGGGGTTGGTGCTGAGGAATATCTTTTTGGGAAATGGAGATGTGAGTCCCCTGAAGCCTTAAAAGATTTAATAATTACTTTTGGGTTCGAAGGAGAAGGGCAAGCAACGCTAGATATTTTCCGCTCCCACAATCCTAATCAGAAGGCTGTCCGTTTCTTCTATCACATAGAAACGATTCTATCCATCGATGATAAAGATTATATTATCGTAAAAATCTGGGTTCCTCCGTCCCCTGATTTAAAGACAATGGAGGTCTTTTTTAGAGAGGATGGGAAGATTGAGATTTCAGAAGAAGACGGAAAGAACAGATTTATTTTTGCTCGAATCGGCCAAGATTTATGAAAATCCACATCTAACCGTTCTTTCATGCGAAAGAATGAATAGATGAAGGAGGTTTTTATGAAGAAAAGGAAGTTTTTCCAGGCATTAGCTTGTTTCCAACCAGAAGTAGTAATGTGCTTCATATTCAGGACTTATTTGCTTTTGATGAGTGTAGTCATATTTACCTCCGCTGCATGTCAGGTAGTTACGCAGCCTCCTATCGTCCGTGAACCTCAGAGTCCCCAGGATATGGATAAAATCGTTCGTGAGGATGGAATACCGTTACGTATTGAAGAGACATTTGAGGCATATCCCAGTACCAGACATATCACTACACTTTACTATCGTGAAGGAGTTTATCGGTTTCAAACAGATGAGGGGAAGACCTATAGCGCTTTGCTTTCCTCAAGCGTGAGGAAGATAGAAAATTTGCAACAAGAGGTCATCCCGCTTTGGTTTAAGAACAAATACCCAGAGCTCGACTATGCAGGTTTAAGCATTAAATAAGCATAATAAGGAGGTGTCCAATGATCTCTAATTTCCGGTGTATAATGCCTTTAGTAGTAATAATTGCCCTTTCGCTCTTTATCACTAGTTGCCCCAGCCCGTATGTAATAAAAGACCCGTGGTCTTTACCGCCGGATGCCCATGATATGGACAAGGTGGTGAATATGAAAGGGGCCCCTTTAAGTGTAAATGAACAGACGATCTACCTCCGTGGACGGGAGATTCGTAATATATCTTTATTCTACTTAGGTGATCTCCTTCAGTTTAAGAGCAATGCCGATCGTTCGCTTACACGCCTAGAGTCTTCATCATCCGGCCAATTTCCTATACCACAGAGTCCACTTCCGGCTTGGTTTAAGGTTAAATATCCTCACTTGGATTACTCAAATATTCCAACGGCACGTTGAGCATTTAATTGGGTTACCATTTAAAAGACACTTGTCAAGGAGGAGGCAATTCAAGAATTCGGTTTAGGGGCAAGGTATTGGGGTTTTTAGGGCAAGAGATTTGAGAAAATGTGAAGCTTGGAACTGGATCGATGGATTTAAATATCAGCTGGGAGGATGTTTTTCTGAAGAGTTAGCTGCCATAAGAGGTATAACAAATTAAGTTGCCGGGTGTCAGATTGTCGAAATATTTTAGATAAGGAACTTTTCTCTGCTAGAAAGTTGTGGAAGAAGGAATTCAACGAAACTCTTTCACCCGACAAGGCGCACCATCATGCATCGCTCCTTTTGGAATTGTATGGCCTTCTTGCCCGCCCATTGCCAGAGGAGCGGTCAGCCCCACCTGATCCAGATCCTACCAAAAATTTATCATGAAGTATTTTCTTTATTGTCGAAAATCCACGGAGGATGAAGATCGTCAGGTCCTCTCCATAGAATCCCAACGCCGGGAAATGGAACGTCTCGTTTCCTCTTGGCGCGACATCGAGATTTTAAGCGTATATGAAGAAGTCTACAGTGCAAAGGCGCCAGGCCGGCCAATCTTTGAAGAAATGTTGAAAAGAATAGAAGCGGGTGAAGCAGAAGGCATCATCACCTGGCATCCTGATCGACTTGCCAGAAACTCAATCGACGGGGGTCGAATTATCTATCTTCTCGACAAAGGCAACCTGAAAGACCTCCGGTTTGCAACTTTCACCTTCGAAAATAACTCGCAAGGCAAGTTCATGCTTTCTATTATCTTTGGATATTCGAAGTATTACGTTGATAGCTTAAGCGAGAACGTCCGGCGCGGGTACCGGACCAAGTTCGAGAATGGTTGGCTGCCAGGTCTCGCGCCTCTGGGGTACTTGAACGATATGGAGATGAAAACTATCATTCAGGATCCAGAACGCTTCCAGTTAGTCCGAGAAATGTGGAATCTCATGCTCACTGGGGGTTACTCGCCACGGAAAATTTGGGAAATTGCCACTCATGAATGGGGACTTCGCACGGTAAAGCGGAAGCGAAAAGGCGGCAGGCCAGTTTCTCTCAGTGCCATCTATAAAATCTTCACAAATCCCTTCTATGCGGGAATTTTGCAGTGGCAGGAAAAGACATATCCTGGTAAACATACACCTATGGTGACTTTGGACGAATTCGAGGAAGTGCAACATCTTTTAGGCCGCCCACGGCAAGCTCGCCCAAAGACTCACGAGTTTGCTTTCACCGGGATGATTCGATGCGGTGAATGTGGCTTTTCCGTTACTGCCGAAGAGAGGAAAAATCGTTATGGTTATCAGTATACCTACTACCATTGCAGCAAACGCAGGCTTGATTATTATTGTCATCAGCCTTATATATCTCTTGCCAGACTTGAAAATCAAATCATCCAATTTCTTGAGGAACTTACAATTCCGAATAGTCTTCACCAATGGGCTCTCAAACGGCTTAACAGAGCTGCTGCCGAAAAAAAGAAAGTTGCGGATGCCAAACGGCATTCCCTCGAAAAAACCCAATCCTCTTTAGATCGACAATTCGACAATCTGACTAAACTCCGGCTCCGGGATCTTCTCACTGATGAGGAGTACGTCAAGCAACGCCAAGAATTAGAGCGGGAGCAGATTAGAATCAAGCAAAGCCTCGAAGCACATAAACAATCCGATGATTGGTTCGAACCCGCCCGCCTTCTCGTTTCATTCAGTAATAGAGCCATTTCTTGGTTCAAAGCCGGCGACCTGCAGACAAAGCGTCTCATCTTGGAAATCGTCGGTTTGAACCCTGTCCTCAAAGAGAAAATACTCAGTATTGAAGCCAAAAAACCGTTCCGGAAATGGTGCGAAACGGCTGGATCTACTGACATGCGGGGGTACCAGGATTCGAACCTGGAAAGCGGGATTTGGAGTCCCGCGGTTTGCCAATTAGCCTATACCCCCACAATTACAAAAATCCGAAATCCTAAAGAAGTTATTTTTTAGCTTCTTTATGGATTGTATGTTTTTTGCACCACTTGCAATATTTTTTTAATTCCAATTTTCGCTCCAGCGTTTTTTTCTTGCGGGTGTAATAATTGACCCGCTTACAAACCGAACACCTTAATCTTATTAAATTTTCAGAAAATTTTGATTTGGGCATACCCAGTAGTAGACCCGCGATAGCCAATTTATTAAATTTAACCTATCGCAAAGTTTACTTTAATATTAAATCAATAACCTCTGACTTTTATTATTGCCCAGTAATGAATAAATTGGGTTAAATTTTATCGCGGGCTCACTACTGGGCATATGTGGGCGGTATAGGATTCGCACCTATGACCTCGTCGATGTCAACGACGCACTCTAACTACTGAGCTAACCGCCCTCCTTTTGAGCCGATGCGCACCTGTCTGCCGGCAAGGCAGGAATTTGCACCCTGACCTCCCCGCCACTTTCTCTTGAGCCAGAGGGGAGAATTGAACTCCCGACTTCTTTCTTACCAAGAAAGCGTTCTACCACTGAACTACTCTGGCACATTGAAGATTGAAGGAGCCACCCGTCAGATTTGAACTGACGACCTACTGTTTACAAAACAGTTGCTCTACCGCTGAGCTAGGGTGGCAAGTGGGTGCGCAGGGAGGGATTCGAACCCCCGTAGCCACTAGGGCGCCTCTTTTACAGAGAGGTGCGTTTGTCCACTCCGCCACCTGCGCATTTATTCTTTGGAATCGTTATCAAACAAACTCGGTTTTTCCTCCCCGTTCTTTTGACTATTATTGTTTAATTTATATTTTTTAACTTTATCCAAATAACTGGTGGTAAAATTATCCAATTTCATCAATAGCAATTTTACTTTTCTTAATAACTTCTCAACAAAATTATTAAATATTACGTCAAACTTCTCAAATCGCGAAGAAGAAAATAGCCGGTCAAATCTGGTTTTTGGCCTGACAATTTCCTCGCTTGCCTCATCGCCGACCCGAGGAACCTGCCGGGCAATCAAATAAATCATTGTTCCCAGACTCAACATTATAGCGATTTGAAGGATAAAGTTATACATTTATATTTCATAACGGCAGAAGCGCTCGACTCGAATATTCTCCCCTACCTTAGCAATCGTTTGCTGGATTAAATTATCCACTTTTAACGCTTCATCTTTAATATACAACTGAGCTAGTAAATCATCAACATCTTTGGGGTCCATGGCGGCAATCTGCATGGCTAAATTATGGGCCAATTCTTTAAATTCTTTTGACCAAGCCACAAAATCAGTTTCACAACGAAGCTCTAATAAAACCCCCACTCTTTCATTATGAATATAAGATTTCAAAACTCCGGCGCCAGTGATTCTTTCTTTTTTCTTCTGGGCCAAAACCTCGCCCTGTTCATGAATAATGGAGATTGCTTTTTCAAAATTGCCACCCGCTTCTTTCAGGGCTTTTTGACATTTCATCACTCCGGCACCGGTTAATTCTCGAAGTTTTTGAATTTGGTTAAGCATTATGTGGTTAATTTCTCGCTTATCTTATTCATTATCCAATCAATGCTTATTTTAGCATGGTCGTTTGCCGGAATTGGAAAGTTGACCGAATCCGGGTCATCATCACTGTCAAGAACAGCCACTATGGGGATTTTTATTCTCCGAGCTTCGCGGACAGCCGTCGTATGACCCTTGAGAGACAGGTCAACAATGAAAATCACATCCGGCAGTTTCGTTAAGTTTTCCAATCCGGTAAACATCTTTTTCATCCGGTAGATATTACGGTTAATCATTACCCGCTCTTTTTTGGTGTATTTGTCAAACTCTCCCCTTTCAAAATCCAGCTGAACTTTTTTAAAATATTCAAGGCGCTGGGAAATCACTTTAAAATTCGTCAATAAGCCGCCGATCCATTTCTCATTAATATAAGAAAAATTAAATTTCTTTGCCAGATTTTCTACGGCTTCTTTGGCGGCTGGCTGACTGGCTACCAATAAAATCAATTTTCCCTCCTTAATCTGACTTTTAATGAATTCAATTGCTCGTTCCAAAGCCGACAGGGTTTGAGCCAAATCAATTATTTCAATTTCGTTCCGGGTAGTATAGATATAGGGCTTAAATTTAGGATTGGTTTTTGATTTTTTGTGACCGTACATTAACCCGGCCTTCATCATTTCCCGAATAACTTCTAAATTCGCCTCATCTTGTAAATCTTGTGTTTCCATGATAATTTAGTATGCCATAGTCGATGGTCTGCGGTCAATGGTTATCTTTTATGCTGTTTAGCGCGTCGCCATTCTTTAATTTTTTTATGATTGCCGGAGAGTAAAACTTTCGGTACAGAATATTTTTTGCCTTTAAAAATAAAAACTTTGGGCCGGGTATAATGAGGATATTCAAGCAGAAGATTAAAAAAGGATTCCTCTTTTAAAGATTCACAATTTATTACTCCCGGTAGAAGACGGGCTACTGCCGATATTACCGCCATCGCCGGCAGGTCGCCGTCGGTCAAAACATAGGGACCAATGGAAATTTCTTCGGCTTTAAGAATTTGCTTCACTCGTTCATCAATTCCTTCATAACGGCCGCTAATCAAAATCAGATGATTTAATTTTTTAGACCAATCGTAGGCCATCTTTTGATTAAATTGTTTTCCCTTTGCCGAAAAAACAACAACTTTTCGCTTCTTATTTTTTACTTTTGATTTTATAAATTGGCCCGCCCGTAAAATCGGCTCGGCCATCAAAATCATGCCCGCCCCTCCGCCGTAGGGTTTATCGTCTACTTTTTTATATTTATTCTTGCTAAAATCCCGCAAGTTATAGATTTTAATCTGAATCAGTTTCTTCTTTTGGGCCCGCTTCAAAATTGACTCATTAAGATAAGAGTCAAAGGCATGCGGAAAGATGGTGACGATGTCAAAACGCATATTATTTTTAAATATAACATAAAACCCCGACTTTCGTCGAGGCTTTATGGATTTAATTTCAGATTTATCCGCTTCTAGAGTTTTAAATCTTCAACTGCTTTATCAACCGCACTTCTCGCTTCCCTAACAGATCCTTCCGGTTCAATGATTTTAAGATTCACTCGGGCATTATTTTTTATGCCGACAATTCTTAAAAGCGACCGGATAGCCTGAGCAGTTGAACCTTTCCTACCGATAACCTGACCCATATCCAGCGGGTTGACTTTCAGGGTAAGAAGGACTCCCATCTCGTCTACCTTGCGATCAACCTTGACATCATCCGAATGATCAACAATGGATTTAACGAGAAATTCAAGAAATTGCTCGTCTGTTGCTGCCATATCTAAATAATCAATTAATTAACTGACACTTTCGACCTTTTTCTTTTTATGGACCGGTCTTTTCGGACCGCCAATCACTCCTGATTTCACTAATAAATTATACACTGTATCGGTGGGTTGAACGCCATTTTTCAACCAATACCCTACCCTCTCTTTTTTAATATTAAACTCTTTGGTTTTCGGATTCAACCAACCGAGGTCCTCGACATAACGACCGCCGACTTTTGACCGTTTTTCTGAGATAATTATCCGAAATGAGGCCTGATGTTTTTTACCGATTCTTTTAAGTTTGATAGCTAACATGTAAATATAATAAACCATAATTAAACAAAAATCAATGACAGCACCTTCGACGTTCCCTCTTCTCCCATTGTTATTCCGTAAAGAACATCGGCTGCTTCCATTACGGCCCGATTGTGGGTCACTATAATGAATTGGGTCTTTTTAGAGAATTCTTTAACAAGGTTGGCAAATCTTTTGGAATTATTCTCGTCTAAGGCGGCATCAATCTCGTCCAAAACCAAAAACGGCGGCGGACTAATTGAAATTAAGGCAAAAAGAGCGGCAATAGAAACCAAGCTTCGCTCGCCGCCGGAAAGCATTTCTAAAGTGGAAATTTTTTTCTTAGGCAAGCTTAAATCAATATCAACTCCTGTCGAGATTTCATCATTGCCACTATTATTAGGTTCTTCATTACTATCACGCGTGATAGTATCATTATTAACAGAAACTTTTAATTTTAAACTTGTAACTTTTAATTTCGCATTGCCTCCGCCGAACATCAACCGGAAAAATTTGTTAAATTCTTCATTAATTAATTTTAGCGAGCTGTTGAATTCAAAATGAATTTTTTCGTTTAATTCTTTAATGAGATTTTTTAAATCAATAATGGCCTTGTCTAAATCTTTTGATTGGCTGGTTAAAAAATCATAATGATTTTCCACTTCCTGAGCTTCCCTTACCAGGGATTCGTCAATTTCGCCGATAGCGGCGAGTTCGGCTCTAAGTTTCAACATTCTTTTTTCAATTTCGGGAAGTTCAACTTCCGTATATGGAAGTTGAACTTCCATAGATTGAAACTCCTCTAATTTTCTCCCGATTTGCCGCAATTGATTTTCTAAATCTTGAAGTTTTAGATTTAATTTTTCCTTCTCAAAAAGAACTTTATTTTTCTCTTCTTCTAAATTTCTCAATTCTTTCCTTTTGGCCTCTACTGATTCAAAAGCCTCCTGAAACTTTTTATTAAATTTCTCCAAACCAGTGGTGAATTTTGTTTCCTGTTCTTCTAATTTTCTTAATTCTTTTTCAAGATTGTTAAATGTTGTTTCTAAATTATTTTTAAGTTCTTCTAAATCGGTTAATTCTTGAGGTTTTAAAACATTATTCTCGTCGGGACTTAAAAAGTCATCAATTTTTTTAATAAGCGTTTTAACTATTTCCTTTAGGTTTTCAAAATTTGACTGAACTAAGCATTTTTCAAGCAAGTCTCTGGTCTCATTAATAAGGCCGAGCAACTCCTCGTTTTTAAAAACAAGACCCTGAGCCTTTTGAGGACTGCCCAAAAATTCTAATTTTGCTTCCAAGCGGCCGAGTTCTTTTTGAATCTGGGAACGCTCTAACAGAAGTTTACTTTGTTGATTTTTTATTTTTTTAATTTCTTGATATTCCTCTTTTGGCTGAGATTCAATTTTTTTTATTTCTGATTCCAGGATTTTTAATTCTTTTTCTTGTTCATCAATTTGAGCTTCTAAAGATTTTAGAATAGGGTTAATTTTTGACTGGCCGGTTTCAATTTCATTCAATTTATAAGAAAAATAATTATTTTCTAATTCTTCCAATTCTTTCTGGAGGTCTAATCTTTTTAGCCACTTATTTGTCTGGCGCTTCAGCATCCGCAGGCGCGGAGCAACTTCGCCAATCATTGCTCTTACTTTTTCTAAATTAAACGAAGTGTTTTTTAATTTTCTTTCCGCCTCAATTTTTTTAATCTGATACTCTCTCAGGCCCAAAATCTCTTCAATCATAATCCTTCGCTCTTCAGGAGAAGCCTTAACAAAAAGGTCGCTGTCGCCCTGATTGATAATTGATAAACCTTTGGTGCCCAGACGCGACCGGCTAAAAAAATCAATAACATCTTTAAGCCTAACCTCCGCTTTATTAAGAAAATATTGAGAGACTCCGTCTCGGCCGACTCTTCGAATAATTGAAACCTCTTTGAAGTCCACCGGAAAAAATCCGGAATTGTTGTCAAAATGAAGCCCGGCCTGGGCCAGACTCATTCTCGGCTTTTTGGGGGTACCGTTAAAAATTAAGTCCTCGGCTTTGGCGCTTCTTAAATTTTTGGCTTCCCGCTCGCCCAAAAGCCAGCGAATAGCGTCAATTAAATTTGATTTGCCGGCGCCGTTCGGTCCGACAACGGCGGTAAGGCCGGCTGGAAATTCCAAAAGCGTCTTTGAAGCAAAAGACTTAAAACCGTTTAACTCCAGAGATTTCAAAAACATGTTACTTTTAGTGCGTTCTTTGCCGCTTCAATTTCCGCTTCCTGTTTAGAATATCCTTCTCCTTCGGCAACTAATTTATCTCCAAAATGAACTCCCATCTTAAATATCTTTTTATGGTCAGGTCCCCATTCTTCAAGCATCTGATAGGTGGGCGTTAATTTCATTTTTTCCTGGACAATTTCCTGAAGATGGCTTTTTGGGTCTTTATATAGGCCGTTCTCAATAACTTTATTCAAATTAGGATTAACAATAAACTCTTCAATTATTCTTTTAGCTTCTTGATAGCCAGCGTCCAAATAAACGGCGCCGATTACCGCTTCCATCGCATTAGCCAGAATTACTTTTCGAGCCCGACCAATATCCTTAGCTTCGCCCCGGGACAATAAAATAAACTCGTCAAAGCCCAAATTTTTAGCTACTTCAGCCATTATCTGATAATTGACTAAGGCCGCCCGGAAGCTTGTTAATTGGCCTTCGGGATACTGAGGAAATTGATTAAAAAGAACTTCGGTTACCGCCAATTCTAAAACCGCGTCGCCTAAAAATTCCAGGCGCTCATTATGGGAAATGCCCCAGGAGAGGTTTTCATTAAGATAAGAACGGTGAGTCAGGGACTCCCTAAGGAGATTCTTGTTTTTAAATTGTATTCCAAGTTTATGCTCTAATTTGGATAAATCTGAAATCAAGATATTCTCTACGAATTACGAATTTCTTACGAAAATACGAATTTATTTTTCGTACTTTCGTATGTTTTCGTATTTCGTAGCAAATAATTATACTCTTCTCACTTTCGGCGGTCTTGGGCCATTATGAGGAATGGGCGTTAAATCTTTAATTGATAAAATATTAAATCTCTGATTAGCTAAAGCTCTAACAGCAGAATCGCGGCCTGCGCCGACGCCTTTAACAATAACTTCGAGGTTAGAAAATCCAATTTTTTTCAGTTTTTCGCTAATTACCCCCACCACTTTAGAAGCGGCAAAAGGCGTGGCTTTTTTAGGGCCGGAAAATCCTAGGGAACCGGCTGAAGCCCAGGCCATCACGTTGCCTGCTCGATCAGTCGCCGTTAAAAACGTATTATTATAAGTGGCATTAATATAAATTCGGCCGCTTTCTATTCTTTTAGCGCTAACACCTTTTCCAGCCGCTGCCTTAGTGATTGCAGTTTCTAACCTTTCCTTTTCTTTTAATATATCTTCTTCTGTTTTTTTTATAATTTTTTTCTTACCCAAATTTTTCTACGAATTACGAAATCAATACGAAATTACGAAACTACGAAATTTAATTGTTTTTATAATTTCGTATTTTCGTATTTTGTTCGTATTTCGTAGCGTTATTTTAGTTCCGCTTTCCTTTTTCCGCTGCCGACTGTTTTTCTGACATTTCCCCGAACCGTTCGGGAGTTGGTCTTGGTTCGCTGCCCTCTTATCGGCAATCTTCTTAAATGCCTGATTCCCCGGTAGGATTGAATTTCTTTAAGCCGGCTGATATTCTGTCTGACCATCTGGCGCAATTCTCCTTCAATTTTATAATTTTTTTCAATTATTTCTTTCAGTCGGTTAATCTCTTCAGGGGTTAAATTTTTGGCCCGTTTATCAAAATCAACTTCAGCAGATTTCAAAATTTTATTGGCTAAAGAAGGGCCAATACCATAAATATAAGTCAGCGCAATTTCAATGCGCTTATTATCGGGAATATTTATACCAATTAATCGCATGTTTGCTTTACGAACACACTTATCCTTGCCTCTGTTTATGTTTTGGATTTTTTTTGCAAATCACATAAATCCGGCCTTTCCGCCGGACGGTTTTACAGGATTTACAAATTTTTTTTACAGAACTCCTAACTTTCATAGTTCGCTTTGCTCACCATTATCAGAGCCTTCTGATTATCCTTCCTCTTTTTCTGTCCTCGCTTAATTCAACTAATACCCGGTCGCCGGGCAAAACCCTGATAAAATACAATCTCATTTTCCCTGAGGGATAAGCAAGAACTTCTTCAGTATGAGAGATTTTCACCCTGAAAGTAGCCGAGGGTAAAGCTTCTATAATAATTCCTTCAACTGGCTTTTCTTTTTTCTTGTCTGGCATACCCTAAATTATAGTAAAGAGTTAATAGTTAATAGTCAATAGTTATTACTCCACTTCCACTTTTACTCGCTTTAAATCATCCGGCACTCTTTTTACCCAAAACGGCCAGAAAGAAATAGTGATTTTTTGAATATTAGGCAAAGTGGAAACCAAAGTTTTTAATTCTTTTTCGTTTTTATTTAGGGCTTTTTGTTTAAAACTTTCAACATCAAAAGGTTCCTCAAAAACGCCCTGAAAATTAATAGCAAAAGAAATGCGTCCCTGACGAAAATCAGGCCGGCCGACTCCATATTCTAATTTATAACTTTTTATTCTGAAATTGACTCCCAGGCCCTCTTGGACAATATTCTCCAATAAATCCTTTAAATCCGACTCTCTAAAAGCGATATTTAATGATTCCCCTTCCAGAAAAACCGTGAAATTACCTTTTTCATCAACTTCCTTATTTACCTCTTCCTTTAAAATATTAAATTGCCTGCTTCCCTCAATAGTTTTAAATTCCGGAGGTATTTGGAGTGAAAGGAAAGAGTCAATGTAATCTTTCAGGTCTTTTACGGCTTTCTCTCTGGCTTTTTTAATATCTTCTTCAGTCGGGAAAGCTTTATCACCGATAAAGCCGCCGGTCATCGATTCTTGGGAACTGGCATAAAAACCCTGATATTTTGCTGTTCCCTGAAAACCGGGAATGGAAAAATGGCTGACCGGCCCGATATTATATTGGGGTCCAGGTTGGTCGGCAATAACTTTCGCCTCAATACTTGAAGAAATAATTTTTCCTTCAACAATTTTAGCGCCCGGCACCACAATCTTTTGCTCTAATCGGAAAATTTTAGCGTCCGGGGTTGAAAAACGGGTATTGGCGACCAAAATTTGGGGGTCGGAACTATAGGCATTATATATAGTAATTTTGCCCCCGGCTTTTTGTTCAACTAATTTTTTGCCGGTTGCCGGGAAAGAAAAATTGAAATTTTTTTTGGTTGAAAAAACTTCAGCTGGTATTTGTTTTTGGCTAATATCAATCTTAGTAAGGTTTTTATCAGCCGCCACCGAATCAACATAACTCCATTCGGTTTTTTCGGTAATTACCTTAATTTCTGCTTTCGGTAAAAATTCAATCGCCAGATAAACGGCTATTCCTAACAAGACCACTAATGCGCCTAATAAACCATAGGTTACAGCAGGACGTTTCTTTAATCTAAACCTTTTTTCTTTTCTCCCCTTTTTCTCATATTTGAACTGCTTCTCTTCTTTTTCTTCAAAATCTTCAATTTTTTTATCTAATTTTTTAAATTCTTCTTCAATCTTCTTCGACTCAGATTTTTTGACTTTGGACTGAAGAGGAATCGGCCGAATAATATCCAGCATCTTCTTTTTTGGAAACTTTTTAATCATTGTAAAAATTTTAGCAAAAATTAAAGTTAAATACAATCGCTGATTAACGCAGATCCGCGTCCTGAACAGTAGCTCTAATTCTTCTTATTCCCGTGCCCAATGCTTCCTCTTTAAGTATTTTAAATCCGCCTATTTCTGAGGTTTTCTCTACGTGAGGCCCAGCGCAAAACTCGGCGCTTATAGGTCCTATAAAGTAAACTTTGACAACTTCCGGATATTTTTCCTTAAAAAAATGAAGAGCGCCGGTCTTCTCCGCTTCTAGCTTGGACATTTCTTTAAAATAAACCGGCAAATCCTCCTTGATTTTTTGATTGACTAAATCTTCCACTTTTTGAATTTCTTCCGGAGCCATTTTTCGATTAAAAGAGAAATCAAACCGCGCTCTTTCGGGATTGATGTCCGAACCCATTTGCCTGACTTCTTTTCCCAAAACTTCCCGCAAGGCGAAATGAAGCAAATGAGTGGCGGTGTGAAGTCGGATAACCTTGGTGTCTAAAACCAAACCATGACCCCCGAATTTTTTTTCAGCGCCGGCCCGGGAAATTTCCTGGTGTTTTTCAAATTCCTTGTCAAAATCTTTTTTTGATAAATTCTTCACTATTTCTTTCGGCGCCAATTCTTTGATTAATTCAAACGGCAAGCCAAAAGTTTCATAAAGATAAAAAGCTTCTTTGCCAGTAATTTCTGAATATCTTTCTATTTCTTTAATTCCCCGGCCAATCGCTTCTTGGAATTTCTGTTTTTCATTTTCTAAAACTTCCAAAATTGTCTTGGTTTCTTCGACCTCGGGATAAGTATTGCCAAATTTTTCTTTAATAATTTCCACGCTGGCCGGAAATAAGTCGGCGTGAATATCATATTTTACCGAATAAGCTAAAATCCTGCGCAAAAGTCGGCGTAAAATATAACCAGCCTCTTTATTTGAAGGTCTGATGCCGTCGGCAATTAAAAAGACCGACGCACGAAGATGGTCGATTAAAATCCTTTTTGCCCTTTCGTCCGCCTCCGAAGCAAACTCTTTTATTTTATCGGCTATCTCTTTAAAAATGTCCGTTTCAAAAACGCTTTCTTTGTTGTTAAGTATAGCTACTAATCTTTCAAACCCCCAACCAACATCAACGCCCCCTTGAGGAAGAGTTTTAAAATTTCCGCCTGATTCGCGATAATATTCTATAAAAACCAGAGTCGCCACTTCAATATTATCAACATAAACTTCATTGCAGGCTCCGCACGGCCCCTCGTTTCCGACCGGCCCCCAAAAATTGTCTTCCTTCGGGCCCTTAAGAATTCTTTCTTTTGGAATGTATTCCGACCAAATATCAAAAGATTCTTTATCAAAAGGAATAATTTCGCTTCCTTCAAAAACCCTTGCGGTTATTCTTTCGGGACTTATTTTGAAAACATCCGTAAGTAATTTAAAAGTCCACTTGATAGTTTCCTTTTTAAAATAATCCCCAAATGAAAAATGGCCGAGCATCTGAAAAAATGTCAGATGGGTTTTGTCCCCCACCTCGTCTATATCCGATGTCCTGAAACATTTTTGAATTGAAACCGTATTTTTTACCCCGAAATCTTTCTGGGCATTAAGTTCGCCGGTATAATATCTTTTAAATTGTTGCATTCCGGCCGTAGTTAAAAGCACCGATTTGTCATCGGGAATTAAAGACGAAGAAGGGACAATTTTATGCCCTTTCTTTTTAAAGAAATCTAAGAAAGATTCACGAATCTCTTCGGATTGCATTTAGTCTTTTGCTATTACTATTGCGAAGCAGGGCATTTTTCAACCTTCTTCCATCCTTCAGGTACATCGCAAGGCGTTGGAAATTCTTGGCAGATACCTTCCGGAGAAATAGCGGGAGTGATTACTTGAATACAGATCTGAATTTTTTCCTTCAACCGAAGTTCTTTAAATACTCCTTCGGGCTGGTTTTCTATTGCTTTTTCCAATCTTTGCCTAAAAGCCTCTATATTCTCAAATTTTTCCGGAATTTTTGCAACTATTTCATCAATTTTTTCTTGACCGGCTTTTAATTGTTCTTTTAATTCTGCCTTTTCCTCAAACTTCAGTTTCAAATTGTCAAAAAGTTGCTGGTGCTGTAATGAACGCTCTACTAATTTATCCAAAAGTTTATCAACATTGGGATTTTGACTGGTTTCTTTTAACCCCTCCAAGCGATTCTTAAGCCGCTCAACATTTCTTTGATAATTAGCTGCTGCTTTAGTGATAGCTTCAATATTAGAAGGAGCAATTTCTTCCAGTTTTTTAATCTCAGCCGCCCTTTCATTGGCTTCCTCTAATTCCAACTCTGCCTTTTTCACCGGGTCAAAAGTAAATATCTTTTTTATTCCCCTTCGCCACTCTTTAAGAAAATAGAATGGGCTGCTGGGAAGAATACCCGGATTTTCTACTCCGAGGTCCTTAGTGGTAATTTCCCCGGAAGCAATCACGTCGACGCTCTGAGTGCTTGTTGGCTGAGCCTCTTGGGCTGCTGCTGAATTAGCAATTAACCAACAACTAATTGCCAATAATGAAATTAAAAATATGGTTTTTTTCATATATTTTCTAATATTAATTTGGCGACCTTATAACACAATTAATTATAGATAATTCAAAATTTAATAGCAATTCCTTTTAGTACTCTTCCAAAGCCCCTGCTTTTTGATGGGCTTTTATTTTCGTTAAGGCCTTGGCTTCAATTTGACGGATTCTCTCGCGAGTGACGCCGAACCTCTTTCCCACTTCTTCCAGGGTATGAGTGATGCCGTCTTCCAAACCAAAACGCAATCTCAAAATTTCTTGTTCGCGCGGGGTCAAATCAACTAAAATTTCTTTAATTTTGTTTCTCAGCAATGATTGGGCAGCTAATTGAGTCGGCGTTAAGCTTTTTTCATCCCGGATAAATTCCGAAAGAATTGAATCTTCGTCTTTTTCGCCGACCGGCGCTTCCAAAGAAAGAACTTCCTGGGAAATCTTTTGAATATGACGAACTTTATCCACAGTGGTTCCGATTTCCAAAGCAATTTCTTCGGCCAAAGGTTCGCGGCCTAATTCCTGGGCCAGTTTTCTTTTGGTTTGAGTATATTTTGAAATGGTTTCCACCATATGAACTGGAATCCTGATTGTCCGGGACTGGTCAGCTAAAGCTCTGGTTATTGCCTGTCTAATCCACCAAGTAGCATAAGTGGAAAATTTAAATCCCCTGCGGTAATCAAATTTATCAACGGCCCGGGAAAGTCCGATATTTCCTTCCTGAATCAAGTCCAAAATATTTAGATTGGGAGTGCGATAAACATAGCGCTTGGCAATGGAAACCACCAATCGTAAATTTGCCCGAATAAGGTGCTGGCGGGCTTCCTCATCGCCTTTTTCAGCCCTTTTGGCTAAATCCCGCTCCTGTTCACCGGTTAAAAGCGGAGTTTTGCCGATTTCTTTAAGATACATCTGGACCGCATCCGGCAGACTAATTTCCTCAATTTTAGTTGCCTGTTTTAACTCTTTTTCGCTAATCTCAAATTTGTCTTCAACCTCTATTAATTGGCTTGTCTCAACAACTTTAATGTTAGCTTTTTCTAAACGGTCATAGAGTTCCTCTAAAAAAATAACATCATCTTCAATGTGGGGAAGGTGAGAAAGAATTTCCGTGTCAGTAACAAATCCCCGAGGCCGACCAATCCTGATTAATTCCTCAATTAATGATTCGTCAAACTTGAATTTCCGTCTTTTACCCAAGCGATGGCGAACAATTTTCTTGGATTTTCTGGCAAATTTCCGTCTTTTTATAGTTTTTTTTCTCTTGTTTTTTCTTTTCATAATATTTGGTTATTCACTAACTTGCCTTAAAACTTCATTAAATTCTTTTAAGACAAACGTGGCTTTTGTCTCATCGTTATTTTGTTCAGCTTCTTTCAATAAACGACAGAGTTCTTCCTTTTTTTCTTTTAAATACTCCAGCCGAAGCTGGCGAAGCAATTCTTGAAATTCTTCTTCTATTTTTTCTTCACCAAGAACAGAAGATTCAAAAGAAGAACGTAAATTAATTAAATTTAATAAATTAATCAAACGCTCATCTTCTAATTTCACCTGCTCAGTCCTGTTTTTAAAAATCATTAAGTAATCCATCGGTAAATAATTTGAATATTCGTTGATTTGTGCTTGAAGTTCTTCCTTAATATTTGCTAAACTAATCAATCTTTGGGCAATCAATTCCCGCCTGCTCAACGCAGATTCACGCAGATCCGCGAGGGATCCGCGGATCACTCGCTGATCTGATCCGCGTGTGTTCCGCGTCTGAATCTGAGCCATTTCTTCGGCCAGGGCTTTTTCTTCAATTTTTGTTCGCAAGGAAAGTTCTTTAAGCCAATAGTTGCGTTCTACGGCGCTAGCTAAGTTTTTAATTTTTGCCAAAACAATCCGGATATTCTTTTTAAATTCACTGAAATTCATTTCTCCGTGTCTTTTGTCACTTGTCACAGAATATCTGTCGAAACAGAATTCCATGGCTGGTTTGGTCTTATCTATAAGACCAGCCAGGGCCCCAGGCGATTTCTGAACGATTTCCGCCGGGTCTTTGAAATCTTTAAGCACTAAAATTTTGACATTAAAATCGGAAGCGCCGGCCAAATCAATCGCCCGTTCAGCCGCCTTAAATCCGGCTTCATCATTATCAAAATATAAAATTAATTGGTCGGTCAGCCGCCGGAGCGTCTTCAAGTGGCCAGCGGTTAGAGCCGTGCCCGAGGTGGCGACCGCATTTTGAATTCCATCCTGATAAACCATCAAAAAATCCATCTGTCCCTCCACTAAGATTGCCGATTTTTGTTGACGGATGCCGTCTTTTGTTTTATGAAATCCGTATAAAAGTTTTGATTTGTTGAAAATCAGAGTTTCCGGACTATTGATATATTTTGCTGGCGCAAACGCTGATTCATCCTGCGTCTCAGAAAGAATTCTTCCGGAAAATCCGACGACTTTGCCGAAATGATTGTAAATTGGGAAAATTATCCGACCTCTAAATCTATCAACGTAACTTCCGCGTTCGGTTTTGTAATTCAAGCCGGCTCTTTCAACATCTTTAATGTCATAACCGAGATTGATTAAATAGCGGGTTAAACTGTCGAATTCTCGCGAAGACAATCCCAATTCAAATTCCTCAATTATTTCTTTTTTTAATCCGCGGCCTTTGAGGTAATTTAAAACTTCAGCAGATTTCTCCAATTCTTTTTTGAAAAAATCTTTGGCTGATTGATTAATGTCGTAAAGAATTCCGAATTGTTTATGCTCGGCCGGACTGATTTTTTTCAGTTCTATCCCGGCTTTCTCAGCCAGAATTTTCAAGGCCTCATAAAACTCTAAGTTTTCATATTTCATCAGAAACTTGAAGATATCGCCGCCTTCATTGCAGGCGCCAAAACAATGCCACATCTGTCTTTCCGGAGAAACCATAAAAGAAGGCGTTTTTTCCTTGTGAAAAGGGCAAAGCGCCTTAAAATTTTTGCCAGCCGGCAGAAGCGGAATGTAGGACCGGATAAAATCTACAATATCCAAGTGTTCTTTAATTTCCTGGATTGGCAAGGCCATTGTCTATTATTTTAATCGAAAAATAAAATAAGGCAAATTTATCCCCGAATTTGTCTGAAAAAATCCGGGGCGGATATTTTAAAACTTTCTTTAATTATCTCTTTAACTAAGGCAGCGTAAACATGATGGTTGCCAAAGCGATTGAGCTTGATAGACGCTGATTGACGCTGATTGCTACGCTGATTAACGCTGATTTCAAGTTTTTGACCGTCTGAAACTTTTCTAACATTTTTAACTTGAAAATCAGCTTCTTTTGAAAAACCATAACTAATTACTCTCTTATCAGAGGATTCAGCCAAATTTTTTACTCTTTCGTCATCAAAATTTAAAATTGCCAGACCATTCCACGGCAAGGCCTTAATTAATTTTTTGTATTCCAAAGCAATTTCATCCAAATTTTCAAAGTTCTCGGCATAAATCATCGTTATTGTAGTCAGAATTAAAGTTTGCGGTTTAACAATGCTTAACAAATAACTAATTCCTTCGGGCCGGTCAATGGCCATTTCCAAAACTAAAAATTCTTTTAAAACCGGCGGTTTGGAACGGAAAGCTCTTTTGGCCGCTTGCCAAAGGATATCAAGCCAGCGCCAAAAACGACCCTCGCCCCGTAACTCAACTGAGTTGAGTTTACGGGGCTCGCCGGAAGCAAGGTCTAAAATTGAAAGCGGCAACCCGATTTCGGCATTAAAATTTTTTTTATTTACCCGAACCGGAAAATTTTTCTCTTTTAGGGCATCTCTGACCGTCTCTTTTATCCAATGCCGGCCAGTAGTCCCGGCAATAACTATTATGTGGGGTTTTATCCGCCAGAGATAAACTTTGGCAAACCACTTAAGGAAAAATTGAATTATTTGTTTAAAGATAGTAGTCATTGGTAAAATAATTCTTTATCCTCTTCATCGCTTCATTTATGTCTTTTTCACTTCGGCCAAAAGACATTCTGATATGGCCTTCGCCAGACGGACCAAAAGCCAGCCCCGGCACCACTGCCACTTGGGCTTTATTCAATAAATCTATGGCAAAATTCCATGAGGTGGATTTAATTTTTGGAGGTTCGACCTCCCTAAATTGACGATTAATCTTATGAGGTCGAACCTCCTTATATTGAATAATTTTAGGAAAGACAAAATATGAACCCTGGGGTTTTTGATAAGAAAAAAGTTCAGGCAAATCATCAAGGTGCTGGCAAATTAAATCACGGCGCTCCTGATATTTTTGGCGGAATTCTTCTATTTCTTTGTCGGCAAAATCCAAGGCGGCCATGGCCGCGTATTGGGAAATCACCGGCGCGCAAGTCACCAATGAATCGTGGACCTTTACAATTTCCGAAACATTTTCCTCATCGCTGTGCAAAAATCCTATTCGCCAGCCAGTCATCGCATAGGCCTTGGATAAACTAAAAACCCTGATGACTATTTTTCTTAATTGAGGAATCTGCGCTAAGGAAAAAAATGCTGATCCGCGTTGATCCGCTTCTAAATTTGTTTCGGATCCGCGTTCATCCGCGTAGATGAAGTCTTTGTAAACTTCGTCGCAAATAATAAAGATCTTTCTTTTCCAGACTAATTCAGCGATTTTCAGCAAGTCTTCTTTGGGAAAAATCGTGCCGGTCGGGTTATTGGGATTGCAGATTATAATTGCCGCTGTCCGATTAGTAATTTTTTTAGCAAGATTTTTAAGATCAATCTGCCAACCTTTATCCTCGGTTAAATTGACAAAAACCGGCTGGCCGCCGGCTACTTTTATTGCTTCCGGATAAGAAGCATAACTAGGCGAAAACAAAATAACCTCATTTTTAATCTTACGAGACTTAGTCTCATAAGATTCAATTATTGCGATGAGAGCCGCAGTAATGGCCTCAATAGAGCCGGCCGTGGCAATAATTTCTTTTTCAAAGTCATAATACATATTCTCTTCGGCCAATTTCTGCTCAATTGTTTCCCGAAGTTCCGGCAAGCCGTAAGTCAACGAATATTTAGCCACCACTCCCCTATTTAGGGCTTTGACAGCGGCTTTTTTAATTATTTCCGGCGTGTCAAAAGAAGGAATGCCCTGAGCCAAAGAGACGACATCAGGAATTTTGGAAGCCAAAAGCTCCATCTGCTTAATGGCTGAAAGTTTAATATTTTTAGTCCGAACAAACATTTTAATAAATCGCCTTAGCCACGGTTTTTACAAGCCGTTTGTCAAATATTGAAGGGATGATATGTCTAGAATTCGGTTTTTTAATAAGACCAGCGATAGCATAAGCCGCCCTAATTTTCATTTTATCGGTAATTTGGCGGACTTGATGGTCTAAAGCGCCTCTGAAAACTCCCGGAAAAACCAAGGCATTGTTAATTTGATTGGGAAAATCGCTTCGGCCAGTGGCCACGACAGCAGCACCGGCTTTTTTGGCAATATCGGGCATAATTTCCGGAATGGGATTAGCCAAAGCAAAGATAATCGCTGATTTTGCCATTTTTTTAATGTGAGAAGCAAAAAGAAGGTGGGGTCGGGACAAACCAATAAAAACATCGGCCCCGGTTAATTTTTCCGGATTAGTGATTTTAGCTAATTCTTTTTTATAAGGCAGAAGGTCTCGGCGCTTTACAGAAATAATTCCCTTGCTATCAACCACTGTAATATTTCTCATGCCGGCTTTGAGCAGTAATTTTGCGGTCGCTGTTCCAGCTGGTCCAGCGCCGCTGATGACAATTTTAAGCCCCTGAAGTTTCTTTTTGACAACTTTTGCGGCATTAATCAGAGCAGCCAAAACAACAATGGCAGTGCCGTGCTGGTCATCGTGCATTATTGGAATATCAAGTTCTTTTTTTAGCCGCTCTTCAATTTCAAAACAGCGGGGCGCGGAAATATCTTCTAAATTAATGCCGCCAAAACCAGGTGCAATTATTTTTACGGTTTCAATAATTTTTTCCGGCTCCTGAGTATTCAAAACCAAAGGAATGGCGTCAATATCGGCAAATTCTTTAAAAATAACGCATTTACCTTCCATCACCGCCAGAGCCGCTTCTGGCCCGATATTTCCCAGTCCCAAAACAGCTGAACCATCAGAAATTACCGCGATAGCATTGCCTTTCCAGGTTAATTTTTGGGCCTGCTTTTTATCTTTGGCAATTATTGAGCTGACCGCGGCCACGCCCGGAGTATAAATAAGCGAAAGGTCTTTTAAATTTCGCAAAGGAATTTTACTGGCGGTTTCTAATTTGCCCTGATAACGTTGATGTAAATTAATAGCTTTTTTTTCTAAATTCATACTTTTTAATCATCTACGAGGCAAATTAGTTTGTCAAATCAGTATAAAAAAAAGCGCTCAGTACTGTTGGCATGGTACTGGCGCTTGGCTGGCAGTATTTGGGCCAGCGCTTAAATGGAGTAAGTAAAAGATTCCCTATCCGCTTCTTTTTTCTCTTTCAGGCATCGCTGGATATAGTCCACGACGTCTTTGATAGTAATGAGTTTTTCGGCATCCTCATCAGAAATTTCAAGACCGAATTTTTCCTCAAGAGCCATCACCATCTCAACAATGTCCAGCGAGTCAGCTCCTAAATCGTCCACGAATTTCGCCTCGGGAATTACCTGGTTTTCCCTCACTTCCAGTTGTTCAATAATAATTTCCTTTACTTTCTCAAAAATAGCCTGTCTTTCCATCTTACTCACCTCCTTTTATAAATGTGCTACTATGAAAATATCTCAATCGATTAGCCAATTATAGCATTTTTTACCAACTGGCGGAGGCGAGAGGATTCGAACCTCTGATACCCTTTCGGATATACGACATTTCCAGTGTCGCCCATTCGGCCACTCTGGCACGCCTCCAATTCATTTAATATACCTTATTTTTCTCTTTTCTCTTTGGCGAATTTTTTCATCCAAACTTCGCTCTTTGAAATTTGATTAGTAATCCAGGCAAAGAAATTGTTTCGGCTGTCGGTAAGGCCTTCTACTCCTCTTCTTTCAACATCGCTAATTATATTTTGCCTATAATCAGAGAAGTCTTTAAAAGTCATACTGCCATCTTTAAATTTCTCATAAATAATTTTGTCTTCTCCGGTTAATTCTTCGGGATTTATATCGTCGAAATGAGGGTCATATTCCTTCTTTTTGATTTCTTTAATTTCCTCTTTAAACAATTCAAGCGGACTTTTTTCTTTTTCAAAAGATTCTAAAGACATATATTTTATTAAATTTTCATTCCCTTGAGTGCTCTAATTCTTTCCTCGACCGGCGGATGAGTCATAAAAAGTTTGCGCAGCCAGGAGGTCTTTTTTCGGCCTTTAAATGGGTCATCCAACCATAAATGAGCGGTAGTATTATTAGCAACTCGCATTGGCGTTGAATCGCTGGAAATTTTTTGTAAAGCCGAAGCCAATCCCTCGGGATAGCGTGTTAAAAGGCTGCCAGAGGCATCAGCTAAAAACTCTCTTTTCCGGGAAATTGCCAATTGAATTAATATTGCGGCAATTGGCGCCAAAATCGCCAATATGATACCGACAAGCATTAAAATCGTCTGGGCCTGACCGCCACCTTCCCTACCGCGACTTCTGAATCCGCCAAAAAAACTTGACCGTAAAAAAATATCGGAAAGAATGGAAATAAAGCCCACCAGCACAACAATGACCGTTCCCAAAAGCATATCCCGATTGCCGACATGAGAAAGTTCGTGACTAATAACCCCTTCCAATTCCGAGCGGTCTAATTTTTCCAATAAGCCCTCGGTGACCGCAACTACGGCGTGTTTAGGATTCCGTCCGGTAGCAAAAGCATTTGGCTGTTTTTCGCGAATTAAATAAACTTTCGGCATTGGCAAACCAGCAGTGATGCAAAGATTTTCCACGATATTGTAAAGTTCCGGCGCATTTTTCTTTTCTATTGGAATTGCCCGGCACATTTTTAAAACAATTTTGTCCGAATACCAGTAAGCGATAAAATTCATCAAGACGCTGAAAATTACCGCGAAATACAAAATTGACGGGTCGGCGTAAATCCGCGAGAAAATCCAGCCGATACCGATAACGATAATCAAAAACAAAGTAAAAAGCAGCCAAGTCTTGCGGATGTTAGATTCTTTTTGGTTATAAAGAGTCATTGCCTCTAAAATCTTACCTCAATAGGCTTCTTTTCAGCCTCTGATTCCAGTCCAAAAAACTCTTCTTTTCTGAAGCCGAGCATTCCGGCGATTAAATTGGTCGGGAAGGTTTCGGTTTTGGTGTTGTAATCCATTACATTGGTGTTGTAGAATCTTCGGCTGGCTTGAATTTTGTTCTCAGTGTCAGCTAACTCCCTTTGTAAATCCAAAAAATTGGCATTGGCTTTGAGTTCCGGATAATTCTCCGCTACGGCGAATAAAGTTTTTAAAGTGTTGGAAAGCATATTTTCGGCGCCGGCTTTTTCTGATTTTCCTTGAGCGCCAAGGGCTTTAGTTCGCGCTTCGGTTACCTTTTCAAAAACCACCCGCTCGTGCGTCATATAACCTTTGACGGTTTCCACTAAATTAGGAATCAAATCATACCGGCGCTTTAACTGGACATTAATATCTGACCAGGCCTCTCTCACCCGATAGCGCCTTCTTACTAAACCATTAAAAGTCAAAATCAGCCATAAGACGATGGCGATGACTATGACAATGACAATATTGGTTAAACTTAAATAATTCATATTATTTTAATTAAAATTCTGCGACCTTTAATTTAGACCAAGTATCTTACTTACCTTAGAATCAAGGTCTGTAGTAATTAAATTTTTAATTTCTTCCGGCTTGACCCACCTGATTTCTGCCACTTCATGAGGCTCCATCGGTTGAGCTACTGGTTCTGGAGAAACTAAATCACAAAGATGATAAACAATAAAAGTGTGAAATTGAGGGTGGACTCTCATTGATATTTCTCTTATGGGACTAACTTCATAGCCGGTCTCGGCTAATATCTCTCGTTTTACGCAATCGCTTCTGGTCTCGTCATATCGTTGTTTGCCAGCCGGAAAAGCCCAGGTTAAAATTGAACCATCTTTACCGACTTCTTTCTTAGCCCGGCGAATCATCAAAACTTCGCCTTTTTTATTTAAAACTATCCCTAAATTGATAAAAGTGTCACTTTCTTTTTTGCGAGAGGATTTTTCCTCAGCCATATATTTTTTATTATAGCATAAAATTCGGAAAGTAAAAACTCCGCGAGCGAGCCGCGGAGTTTTTGATTAGAAATTGGTAATTGGAAATTGGAAATTTATCTTTAGTACTCTTCTTCCATCGGCATATGTCCTGGTCCGGCTTTTTCTTTTTTCTCCGGCAAATCAGTAATCGCCGCGCCGACAGTCAGATAATTGGCTGCCACCGAGACTCCATTTATAAAAGCGGTTTTGACAACTTTTAAGGGGTCAATAATGCCGGCTTCTTTAAGGTCAGCGACCTCATTTTTGAGCGCGTTAAAACCAATCCATTGATTTCTCTCTTTTTGTTTCTGTTTAATCTCTGTAGAAATTTTATCTGCGTTCTCGCCGCTATTTTCAATAATGGCTTTAAAGGGAGCTCTAAGGGCTGTCATTAGAATTAAGTTCGCCGCATTTTTAACCGGCTCATTTGCCTCTTCTACCTCTATGTTAAATAAAGCGATTCCGCCGCCGGGCACAATTCCTTCTTCCATTGCCGCCCGGGTGGCGGCCACTGCGTCTTCCACGCGCTGTTTTAATTCTTTCTGGGCTGCTTCGGTTGGCGCACCAACTTTAATCACTGCCACGCCGCCGCTGAGTTTGCCCAGCCGCTCTTGCAGTTTTTCTTTATCAAATTCCGAATCGGTAATTTTAATTTGGCTTTTTATCTGGGCAACCCGGTCATCAATTTTTTTCTTATCGCCTTTGCCAGCGACAATTGTGGTTTTATCTTTATCAGAAACCACCCGATGCGCCTGACCCAAATCGGAAATTTCAATATTTTCCAATTTTTTGCCCAAATCCTCGGAAATAAAATTGGCGGCGGTAACAATAGCGATGTCTTCCAACATTTCTTTGCGTCTATCGCCAAAACCAGGCGCTTTGACCGCCAAGACATTGAAAACGCCGCGAAGTTTATTAACCACCAAGGTGGCCAATGCTTCACCTTCTACTTCCTCGGCAATAATCACCAATTCTTTTTTGCCGGCTTGGACAATTTTTTCCAATAAAGGCAAAAGTTCATTAATGGCTGATATTTTTTTATCAGTGACCAAAATATAGGGGTCTTCCAAAGAAGCTTCCATTCGCTCTGGATTCGTCATCATATAAGCGGAAATATAGCCGCGGTCAAACTGCATTCCTTCAACAATTTCATAAGAATTGCCGATGGCATTGGAATCTTCAACTGTAACCACGCCGTCTTTTTTAATCTTGTCCATTACTTCGGCAATCAAGCCGCCAATTTCCGCGTCCTTGGCAGCCAAGGTGGCCACCTCCTTAACTTTGCGGCTGTCGTTAATCAATTCTTTTTGACTTTCCAGGGTTTTAACAATGTCTTTGCTGGCTTTTCTTAACTCTTCGGCCAATTGAATCACATTAAAACCTTTTTCGCGAATGGATTTTTCTCCTTCGTCAATCATGGCGTGCGCTAGAACTACGGCCGTGGTGGTGCCGTCGCCCACGTCGTCATTGGTTTTTTCCGCTGCCTGCTTGATAAAATCAGCGCCGAGATTTTCGTATTTTTCTTCAAGTTCAATTTCTTTGGCAACAGTCACGCCGTCAAAAGTGACCTGCGGCGCGCCGTATCCCTTTTCAATTACCACCGCTCTACCTCTCGGCCCCAAAGTCATCCGCACTGCGTCAGCTAATTTGTCAATTCCTTTTTTCAGCGCTATTCGCGCTTCTTCATTAAATAAAAGTTGTTTAGCCATGTTCACTTTG
>Ga0210017_1000182_pt1 | contig 49317 bp, 51 predicted proteins | sample CryGeyCG2014_020_FD_183966 | JGI IMG/M metagenome (GOLD analysis project Ga0210017, IMG submission 183966) | Groundwater microbial communities from aquifer - Crystal Geyser CG08_land_8/20/14_0.20 (SPAdes) (version 2) | ecosystem: Environmental > Aquatic > Deep subsurface > Groundwater | place... | reverse complement strand
TGCCATAAATGAGGATATGATTTCACAAAATCAGCAGTAAAAACTGCTAAAAAGAAAAAGTCAAATATTAAAAACTACTAACTTTTCAAACAAAGTTCTGTAAATGGACTTGTTCAGAGGGTTCAATTAATTATGAAACATTGTTTCAAGAAGATATGGAAGAAGTACGACAAGCTTCTGATAGTATTGTGTCAATGCCTAAACTTCAAGATCAATGGTTCTCACTAGATGCACTCGATCAATACAATGTTTGTTTAATTGAAATATTTCCTCCTTCTGTACCATATTTTAATGAAGAATTAAATAAGATGGCCTGTTTTCAATTGTATTCAGAAGAATTAAATGAATGCGGATTTAAAAAATTTGAAAGTTATGAATTTCAAAATTATATTGCCACACTTGAGAAATTAATTACAAAAATTCGAGAAATAAATAGTGACATCAAAATTGTTTTAGTCAATGGAGAACTAATTACCAAGAATAAGAGTAATTTTATCGGTTCAAAAGAACTCAATGCGATTATTGAAGATCTGAAAAACTCCACTATTCTCTATGACAAAAATATTAAATTTTTAAATATGATTGACTTGTTGGAATGTAATAACACAATGAACTATGAAACGGGATTTCCTTATTTATATTTAAGAAGAATTCGCAATAGCGACGAAATAGTTGTTTCACGAGATTGTAAGCATGCTACAAAAGAGTTGAGATTAATGTTTTTACAAGAGATGTTTAACTTAGTTAATGAATTGGGATATGATTTAAGGATTCAAATTGAAGAAGAGAAAAAGAGATACAAAAATTTAATTGCAGGGGCTACCTTTAGCGATAGAGCAAAGAATTTTGTCGAATATTCTTTAAGTACAAATTTTGCTTATTTGGATTTAACAAATCCGAGAGACTTTTCTACTTCAGTTTCCTATGCATTAGAAACAAAAGATTTATTGTTGATTGAGAATATCAAAACTTTTATACAAAACTTTAGTGACAAATATTTACTTGAGCCCTCAGACTTAAAATCTAAATTTTATTACATTAGAACTATCGCTGCGTTTGTTTATGATACAAAAATTTGCTTAGTTGAAGATTTACACAAGATTTTTTTAAAGATATTATCGATGAGTGATTATGTATCAGGTGAGCTCGATAATTTTGCACTATTGTGGCTTGATGATTTAGCAACAATTTTATTAGCATCATTATCATCTTGTTCCGATAAAAATAAACAGGTTGCAGAACTTTTTGAGTTATTGCAAAATAGTAGATATGTTCAAGATTATAGAGATTTAGATAAGTGCATTTTGAGATATGAAAAATTACAGTTGTTTAAATGAGCTGTATAGAACAAGGACTATAGATGGGTAAGCTTTTAAATATTGTTACCAAACTTCATACAGCAACATCAAGAAAATATATAGATAGAATGGTTGATGACAAAATTAACTGTATGATAAAAGCAAAAGAGTATGGCTATGATTATTGGGATGGCGATAGAAAATATGGCTATGGCGGTTATAAATACGATGGCAGGCATAAAGCGGTTGCACTTGATTTAATCAAAGAGTATGACCTTCAAGATGGCTGTAAAATACTTGATGTCGGTTGTGGCAAAGCATTTTTACTTTATGAATTAAAACAGTTACTTCCACATGCCAAGATTGTTGGATTTGATTATTCCGAGTATGCGATAAAAAATGCAAAAGATGAGATAAAAGAGTTCCTTTTTAAACATAATGCTCAAGATGTTTATCCTTTTGAAAATAATGCGTTTGATTTGGTTATCTCATTTACGACTTTACATAATTTGAAAATATACGATTTAAAGAGAGCGGTTCAAGAGATTGAGCGAGTCGGTAAAAATAAGTTTATTATGGTTGAAGCTTATCGAAATGAAGCGGAACTTTTTAACTTAGAGTGTTGGGCACTTACATGTGAAAGTTTTTTCAGACCTGATGAGTGGATATGGATGTATGAAGAGTGGGGTTATAAGGGTGATTATGAGTTTATATATTTTGAATAAGGAGAGTTATGGCGAGTAAATATTCAAATCTTAAGATATTTCATTATCAAGAGAAGCTTGACACCTTATCTAGAGATGTTTCTGAGATAAAAGCGCCGATTCATATCCGCATCAAACCTACAAATGTTTGTAATCACAACTGTTGGTATTGTGCTTATAAAGTAGATTATCTTCAACTTGGACAAGATATGGTTGAGCGAGATTATATTCCCCAAGTAAAGATGATGGAGATACTTCAAGATTGTCACGATATGGGAGTGAAAGCTATTACATTTAGCGGAGGCGGAGAACCTTTTACCTATAGATATTTCAACCAAACGATAAAAAAACTCATAGAGTATGGTATCTCATTTGCAAGTTTGACAAATGGAAGTAAGCTTAACGGTGAAATAGCAGAACTTTTTGCACAGCATGCAACGTGGCTGAGAGTCTCCATAGATGGCTGGGATGATGAGAGTTATGCAAAAGCTAGAGATGTAAAAGTAGGAGAGTTTAGTAAAATCATACAAAATATGAAAAACTTTTCAGCGCTTGGTGGCAGATGTGCTTTAGGTGTAAGTTTTATTGTCGATAACAAAAACTACACACACACTTATGAATTTGTCAAACTTATCAAAGAGAGTGGAGCAAGTAGCATAAAAATATCTCCTTGTGTTGTGAGTAACCATTCAAAAGAGAATGATGCATATCATAAAGCACTCTTTGATGTGATGCAAGAGCAGATAAAAAGAGCAAAAGCGGATCTTGAAGATAGCAGTTTTGAGATATACGACTCATATCACCTTTTTGGTGATGAGATGGATAAAAAGTATGAGTGGTGTCCATTTATGCAAGTATTGCCTGTAATCGGTGCTGATTTAAATATCTATCCATGCCAAGATAAAGCGTACAACTTGGACAACGGTTTGGTTGGAACTATTAAAGATAAAAGTTTCAAAGATTTTTGGTTTAATGACAAAGAGAAGTTTTTTAAAATAAATCCGAGTTGTGATTGTCAAAATAGATGTGTGGCAGATGAAAAGAATAAGATGATTTTAGATTATTTGAATGTTGATAGTGAACATTTAGGGTTTGTATAATAAATATAAGAGGTAAGAATGAAATATAATGTAAATGAATATCCCAAGATGCTTCCAATTTGTATAGAAGAGGGATTTTGTAATTTAGCTTGCCCAAAATGTCCTGTACATGGGGATAACCCTAGACATAATGATATTGTCAAGGGCAGAATGTCTTTAGAAAATGCAGAAAAAATTTTTAATGAAGTAGAAGGGCATAATGTACTCGTAACACCTTCTGGAGTAACAGAGCCATTCGTACAAAATGATTTTTTTAAATATGTTGATTTGTTAAATAAAAGAAATATCAGTATAACCATAAATTCAAATGGATTATTAATAGATGAGGAAATGGCAGAAAAAATTGTAAATGATTATAGTATCTCTTCCATATTTATTAGTGTAGATGCGATGACGAGTGAGACACTTTCAAAAGTACGAGATACTGTAAAATTAGAGAAAATTAATGATGCTGTTTTTTGTTTACTTAAAGCGAGAGGTGAAAAAATAACTCCTCGTATTGGTGTCTCTTTTACAACAGAAGATGCTAATAAGATGGAAAAAGATAGTTTCATTAAATATTGGATTCAGTATGTAGATGCTATCAGGGTTAATGAATTATATCAGTATGGTGATGAAAAAACTATACAAGGCGATAGACCACCGTGTCCAGTGTTGTATGATACCCTTTTTATAGGGATAAATGGAAATGCGAGAATATGCTGTTTGGATGTATTTGATAAGACTTCGGTTGGAAATGTTTTAGAGACAAGCGTTAGAGAAGTGTGGAATGGGGAAAAAATGAATCAAGTGAGAAAGTTTCATGAAATAGGAGAATTTGATAAAGTTGATTTATGTAAAAATTGTCAAGATTGGTCCAGATACATTTTTAATGAAGAATACGAAAAGGATGGTTTACTAATTAGAAAATCAAAATTATTAACTTATTACAATAGGTTAGACAGAATGAAAAATTGGAGGATGTAGAATATTGAAATCTAAGATTAATTGTTTTATGGCTGATTTGACACACACAAAGCAAGGAGTTCAGGCAAAATGTTTTCCACTTGGAGTAGGGTTAGTTGCTGAATATATAAAACAAGAATTAGGTAACATTTTAAATGTAGAGATATTTAAGTATCCAAGTGATTTAGAAGAAAAGTGTATTCAATATAAGCCTGAAATTTTAGCCCTATCTAGTTATGCATGGAATCATGAATTAGCAAATAATTTTGCTAAAGCGTATAAATCATATAACCCGGAAGCTATTATTATATTTGGTGGACCAAATTTTCATCATGTTGATGATGAAAGAAAAAAATTTCTTTTGCGCTATGATGTGATAGATTTTTTCATATTTGGTGAAGGAGAGATAGCTGTTGTAAATCTTTTACATGAACTTATCTTAAATAATTATGATGTTAATAAAGTGAAAAATAGTCATAAATACATTAATAATTGCTCTTACATTAGTAATAATATAATTTACAGCGGTAATAATATTAGGATAAAAAAGATTAAAGAAATGCCATCCCCTTATTTGAGTGGTACTTTTGATAAATTTTTTAAAAATGATTTAATACCTCTTTACGAAACTACAAGAGGTTGTCCATTTTCTTGTACATTTTGTTCCGATGGTGCAAGTATTAAAAATAAAATATATAGACATACTCAAGAAGTTATTAATGAAACTTTGGAATATATAGCAAATAAAAAAGAATATATAGATAGTTTGATTTTAGCAGATTTAAATTTTGGTATGTATAATGAAGATATAAGCACTTGTGAAAAAATAGCAGAAACTAAACAAAAATATGGTTATCCTGTGTTTTTTTCAGCTTCTGCAGGCAAAAGTAAATTTGAAAATATTTTAAAATCTGTAAAAATTTTAGATGGTAGTTGGTTTGTAGGTGCAAGTGTTCAGTCAACCGATATTGATGTTTTAAAAAATATTAAGAGAAAAAATTTACCATATGATAAAATGATTGAATTAGCAAATAGCACAAAAGATAAAGGATCCGTATCCTATACAGAGATTATTTTAGCGTTACCTGATGATTCTAAAATAAAGCATTTTAAATCTTTAAAGACAAGTATAGATGCAGGATTAAATTCTATAAAAATGTTTCAATTGATGCTTTTGACTGGCACTGAAATGAGTGGTCAGGAAAGTATAGACAAATATGGTATGTCTGTGAAGTTTAGAGTTATGCCTGGAGCAGCAGGTGAATATACATTTTTTGAAAAAAAATATTGTATTGCAGAATTTGAACAGATAGTTGTATCAAATAATACATTAAGTTATGAAGACTATATAGAATGTCGTTTGATGGATTTAATTGTAGAAATATTTATTAATAATGCAACATTTTATGAGTTGTTTATCGTGCTAGATAAATATAATATAAGTAAGTTTGATACACTAAAATATATAAAAGACAATGATAACTTGTACACAAAAAAAGTTAAAGATATATTTAATAGTTTTAAAAAAGATACGCAGCAAGATTTATTTGATACTTATGATGAAATATTATCATTTATTCAAATGAAAGATATTATAGAAAAACACATTACAGGGGAATTGGGAAATAATGAAATATTAGATCACAAAGCATTAAGCTTTATAGAATATGAAGAGTTTATCGATTTATTGTATAGAGCTATTGTATGTATGTTAAAAGAGCACAATGGGTATAATATCGATATAGATAAAGTTCTTATCCAATTAAAAGATTTTATAGTAACTAAAAATAGTAGTTTACATAATTATGATTTAATTGAACAAAGAGTATATAATTATGACTTTTCTAATATTAGAACTAAAAGTTTTGATGATATAGTAAATAGTAAGAATGAAGGAATGGAATATGAGTTTTATCATACAAATGAGCAAAAAGCAATTATAAAAAATATATATAGTTCATATGCAGGCAATACAATTGCCGGATTAGGTAGATTAATACAAAAATCTAATATGAATATAATGTATAGAAACTTTAAGATAAAAGATACATAAAATGCAAGAAAAATATGTTTTAATTACTGCCTCCAGTTCTGGATTAGGACTTGAAATAGCAAAGCAACTTTCATCTGATGGATACAGTATAATATTAACATCAAGACATAAACAGAAGTTAGAAGAGTCAGCAAAACTACTGAATAATAAGTTAAAAAATATAATAGTTAAAATAGATTTTAGTAAAGATGATATTAATAGGGTGCTAATAGAAAAAATAAAAAATTTAAATATTGTAGCCATAATACATAATTTCGGCTTAAGCTTAGAAAATGATAAACATCCCATAGATTTAGATATTCTAGATAAGAGTATATATAATAATTTTATAGTTTCTTTGAAAATCAATAACTATTTTTTTGATAAATTATCTGGTGAACCAAGTAAAATAATATATATTGGTTCAACTGCTAGTTTGCATGCCAAAGCTTCACCATCATACACATTAAGTAAAAGTTTGATTAATACTTATGTAAAAAATTCATCCCAATTTTATGTGGAAAAGAATATATCAGTTTTTGCAATATTGCCAGGTATTTTAGGGCATGATGGTAGTGAATGGGATAAAAAAAAGATTATAGATAGAGAAAAATATCTAAGTACACAAAAATCTCAGCCATTAAAGAGATTTACTATGCCAAAGGAAATTAGTAAGTATATTAGCGCTCTTCTTAGTGTTAATAATCTTCTTGTAAGCGGAAGTGTTATAAAACTTGATGTAAATGACTATTAATTGGAAATATGATGAAAAATTATAAAAATGACAAGTGTAGAATATGTGCTAGTAAGGAATTAGAAGAGGTTTTATTTTTAAATCCATCACCCTTAGCAGATAACTATGTCTCAAAAAGTCAGTTGTCTGACAAGCAAGAACTTTTTGATATGAATGTTTCATTATGTAAACAGTGTGGATTGGTTCAGCTATTAACAGTGGTAGAGCCTGAGGACATATACATTGACTATTTGTATAAAACGACTACTTCTGTTGGATTACCGCAACATTTTGTTGATTCTGCATTAAACATTATTAAAAAATATAATATAGAGAAGCATAGTTTTATTGTTGATATTGGGAGTAATATTGGAAGTTTACTTCATGGATACAAAAACTTTGGCATGAAAGTTTTGGGGATAGATCCAGCAAAAGATATTGCTAAAGAAGCGACTACTAACGGTATTGAAACACTGCCTATATTTTTTACATCGCTAACTGCTCAATCTATTGTAGAAAAATATGGAAAAGCAAAAGTTATAAATTCTAATAATATGATGGCAAATATTGATAAAATAAATGACTTAGTAATAGGTATTAAAGTTTTACTTGCTGAGGATGGTGTTTTTGTCATGGAAACATCTTATTTACTGCATCTGATTAATAATATGGTATTTGACACTATTTATCATGAACATTTATCCTATTTTGGATTAAAACCTTTGCAATATTTGTTTGAGGAAAATGGATTGAGAGTGGTTGATGCTGAGATTGTAGACACTAAAGGTGGTTCTTTAAAATGCTATATAGAACATGATAAAAACCAAAAAATAAGTCAAAATGTGTTCGATATTATAGAAAATGAAACATTACAAAAACTCTATGAAAAAAAAATATATCAAGAATATCAAAATAAAATATCTAAGCAAAAAGAATTATTAGTTGATTCTTTGCAAACTATTAAAAAGTATGGGAAAAAAGTTTTTGGATATGGTGCTTCAAATACAACTACAACGCTACTGCATCATTTTGAAATAGCTAAGTATTTTGAGTATATTGTTGATGACAATGATATAAAAATTGGAAGATTTTGTCCAAATAATCATCTGCCAGTAGTAAGTTCCAATGTAATATATGAAAGAAAACCTGATTACATAGTGATTTTTGCTTGGCGATTTGCGGATGTTATAATAAAAAAACATCAAAATTTTTTAGATAATGGTGGCAAGTTTATAATACCGTTACCAAAATATCAAGAAATAAGTTGTTAATATGAAATATTTTGTAGTTATTGGAGGTAGTAAAGGGATAGGTCGTGAATTAATTAAAAAGTTAATTAAAGATCAAAAGAATATGGTTTTATTGGTTTCAAGGCAAAATATAGATATAGATTCATCTAATATAATTCATTTTAAAACCAATTTACTAAATGAAGAAGATATTCAAAATACATTAGTATCAATAAAAAAGATATCTCCTAAAATTGATAGTTTATTTTTCAGTCAAAAATATCGATTAATTGATAAAAGTGCATATAAACTAACAGAAGATTTGATGGTAAATGTAGCGGCAACAAAAATATTTATTGAATATTTTAAAGATAAATTTTATAAAAATGGATTAAAAAGTATAGTTATTATTGGCTCAATTGCCTCTAAGTTTGTTGCTACAGAGCAGCCTGTTGATTATCATATTTCAAAGAGTGCATTAGTTGGTTTAGTTAATTATTATGCAGTCGCTTTAGGAGAGAATAAAATCAGAGTAAATATGATTTCCCCAAGTACTGTAATTAAAGATGAAAATAAACTTTTTTATAAGACGAATAAAGAGTTGTATAATCTTTATCGTTCAATTAGTCCATCGAAATCTGTACTCAAATCATCTAATGTTGTGGATTTAGCCAAATATTTATTATTTAAAAAATCTAAATTTATAACAGGTCAAAATATCATAATTGATGGTGGAATATCGTTACAATGGCAAGAATCGATTGGAAGAAAGCTTGTAAATCTTGATAATTTAAAATTAATACAATAAGTTCATAATGGAAGGGAAAATGAATCAATTTTTGGAACATTATATAAGCAATAAAATAACTCCTGTAAAACAGGATATTAGTGATTTAGAAGAACATTTTCATCGAAGAATAGCATTATATAAAACATTAGGGGTGCCACCTCTTTTATTTCAAGATAAAATAGTACTGGAAGTAGGGCCAGGAGGCGGTTATAACCCTTTGGTTACACAAAGCCTAAAATTAAAACAATATGATTTAGTTGAACCAAATAATTATGCAATAGACAATATAAATTCCATCTTTCAAAAATATAGTATTGATGCAAGTAATATAAATATCTATAATCTAATGTTAGAAAACTTTAGTACAACAATAAAATATGATATTATAATTTGTGAGGGTATGGTTCCTGGCCTTCATAATAAAAATGAAATACTGAAAAAATTTGATTATTTATTGAAACCTAATGGTATTCTAATCATTACTTGCATTGATGAAATTGCATATTTATTTGAAATTTTAAGATATTTTATTGCTTCAAAATTAGTAACAAATAAAAATACTTTTGATGAAAAACTTGATACATTTGAAGAAGCGTTTACTTCGCATTTAAACACTTTAAAGGGTATGAGTAGATTTAAAAGAGATTGGTGTGCTGATAATTTAATGGGAACTATGCATTTTAATTATAATTTTTCTTTTAAAGAGTCTATAGAATTTTTTAAAAATAAATATACTTTTTATAATTCATCTCCTAATATGTTTACAGAATATAGATGGTATAAAGAAGTTCCAAATGAATTATCTTTATACAATGAATATTTTTTGGAGCAATTTAGTAAAAAAAGACATAATTTACTGCATTATGAAGTTATAGAAAAAGATAGAAAAGCTGAGCTAAATAATGATTTAGTGGCATTATGTAAAGAAATATTTGAATATATTGAAGATTCCGTTATAAATAAGAAAGATAGAGATAAAGATATCTCTAGTGTGCTTAGTAAAATTTGTGATAATATCAGCGGTTTTAGTATTCAAAATAGTATTGCATACAAGGCTATTAGAGAGATAAATGAGTTAATTATGAATCAGCAATATACGGTAGATGTTGTAGCAAATCAATATGAAAACTTTCAAAGAAGTTTTGGAAGAGGTGCTTTTTATATCAGTATGATAAAGGAAGTTACAAATGCTGAAAAATAATGAAGAATCAAAAAAGCTATCTAAAAAATTGTCTATCATAGATATAAATGAGTCTGTTAAATTTCCAAAATATTTTGAAATAGAAACAGTAAATGCATGCAATGCTAGATGTGTTATGTGCACTATCAATGAATGGTCAGGTAATGATTCTCAAATCATGAGTGATGAGCTTTTTGATAAATTTGTCAAAGAAGTTTCTCATTTTAATGAATGGATAGAGATTATATGTTTAAACAGAGATGGTGAGCCAACCTTAGATAAAAATATAGCAAAAAAAATAAAATTACTTAAAGAAGCAGGTATAAAAACTGTTAGATTTGTTACTAATGGAGAAAATCTAAATGAAAAACTTTCACGAGAGGTCTTAAATGCTGGTATAGATGAGGTGATGTTTTCAATCGACTCCATAGATAAAACTACATATGAGAGTATTAGAGTGAAGTTGGATTTTGATAAAGTTATGCACAATATACTCAATTATTTTCAACTAAGAGATGAAATCAATCCTCTTTCTAAAGTTACTATTAGAATGGTAGAGTTACCTATAAATATAAGTCAAAAAGATATGTGGTTGGATTTTTGGAATACTAAACTTTCAAAAGTTGATAAAGCATATACAATGCCTATGCATAATTGGGGAAATCAACTCGGCGAAGATAAGAATAAGGTACAGTACTATGCAACGAAGGCTTGTACCTCTCCATTTTCATCAATCGCAATACATAGTGATGGTAAAGTCGGTATTTGTGCTGCGGATTATAATACTAAACACTACATGGGTGATTTTTCTATTCAGAGTATTGAAGATATTTGGCAGGGTAAAAGATTTGAAGATGTTAGGGAAGCACATTTAAGCAGTGACAGAAATAAATATGATATATGTAGAGGATGTGATATCTGGGATAGAAGCTATACGTCAAAAAGTAGTAAAGAATGAAAAAACGGGTAGCATTCATCCCTCCTTCTGGAATAATGGTATATCAAGATAGTTTTTTTAGGAGAATTTTAAAATATTTTCATAAACTTGACTATGTAGAAACTTATCTGATATCTATATCTAATGTAGATTGTGTGAATACATTTATAGTTGATTACAATATAACTGTTTCGAATTATGATGAATTAATTACATTTTTAAAAAAAGAAGCATTTGATTTAGTTATTCATAGGACTTGGATGCATAGATACAAATTTGCTGGGAACCTTTCTAAAGATGTTAATAATATAGTATTTTATATTAAGGATTGGATAGATGAGATAGCTCAAGATAAATACAAATTTTTATTCAATACTGTAAATGATTATGAAGGAATTAAAGAAATTTTTGAAAATGGAAATCTTATTTTATCTCATTATGCTACATCCTATCGAAATAAATTAGCAAATACCTATAATGTTTCAAAAGAAAAATTTATTTTTTTCCCAGAATATTGTAATGAGGAAAATTTTGTAACTAAGAAATTGTTGCACTATAAAAAAAGTAAGAACAAGAAACTTCTATGGATAGGTGGATTTGTTCCCACAACCGGACCACAAGAATTAGGAGAAAATAAATATCATTTTGAAACTGCAAGAACTATAACGGGAAATAATATAAAATTTCATTTTTTTTTATTAAAAAAAAGATATGATGAAGTGTTTAATCCAGAGAATAAATTAATATGGCAAGATTGGCTTTATGAACATCAATTTAATAAGAATTTAAAAATTAAATTAGGCACAATTGACCGATTTGAAATATTTGAAAAATATAATTTTGCGGTAGTTGCTGGATTGAAATATGATAAAACAGCACTGTATCAAGAAAATTACTCTGAGGCAGTTGTAAGTAAACTTGCTTTTTATATGGAGCTAGGAATACCAATGATTGTAAATAAAAGATGGTCAGCAATTGCTAAGATAGTAGCTGAAAATAAGCTAGGCATAGTGATTTCTAATAAAGAATTGAAGAATTTAAATACTATTCTTAATATATCAAAAAAAGAATATAAACTAATGGTTGAAAATATATATGATTTTAGAAAAACTTATACCTATAATGATCAAACAATGAAACCAATTTTGGAGATGTTAAAATGAGTGACAAATACGCAATAGATAGCCACAAACTAAGCTACCATCCAGACAGAGTCGCACAGTGGCTTGCAGCGGGTGATAATATAGAAAAACTGAAAAAAGTTTATCCTATATATGTAGAAATTTCTCCAGTAGGGGCTTGTAACCACCGATGTACTTTTTGTGCGGTTGATTATATAGGGTATCAAAATATTCGATGGGAAACGGATATCTTAAAAGAGCGACTTAGCGAGATGGGTAAGTTAGGTGTTCGAAGTGTGATGTTCGCTGGTGAGGGTGAGCCACTTTTACACAATAATCTTGATGATATTATAGAGCATTGTGCCAATGTAGGCATAGATAGTTCTATAACGACAAACTTTACAATGCTGAATGAGAAAAATGTCTATAAAATCTTTAAACATGCTTCATGGGTGAAGATCAGTATCAATGCAGGAACAAGAGAGACTTATTCTCAAATTCATAGAACCAAAGCTGAAGACTTTGACAAAGTTATAGAGAATATGAGATTGGCTGTAAAAACGAAAAGAGAGAATAACTTCAAATGCACACTGGGTGCTCAAATGTTACTTCTGCCTGAAAACAGAGATGAAGCAGTCACTTTGGCAAAAATTGCAAAAGAGGTAGGTTTGGATTATCTCGTTATTAAGCCATACTCTCAGCACTTGTTTAGCCAAACAAAAACATATAAAGATATAGATTATAAGCCGATGTTGGAGCTTGAAAAAGAGCTTGAACTGCTTAATGATGGAAATTTCAATGTTGTCTTTAGAAGCAATACTATGAAAAAACTTGAGACTGGGCACAGTTATGAGAAGTGCTATTCAACACCTTATTTCTGGGCTCATATGATGGCAAATGGAGATTTATATGGTTGCAGTGCCTATTTGCAACAGAGTAAATTTTGCTATGGAAATTTACTAGAAAATAGTTTTGAAGAGGTTTGGGAAAGCGATAAACGAATCAAATCTATAACTTATGTAAAAGAGAAACTTGATATTTCAGGATGCCGTGCAAACTGTAGAATGGATGAAGTAAACGGCTACCTTTGGAGACTCAAACATCCAAGTGAACACGATAATTTTATATAAGGGTTGAGATGAAAGCAGTAGTAACAGGCGGAGCAGGTTTTATAGGCTCGCATATGGTGGATTTGTTGGTATCGAAAAACTATGAAGTGGTCGTTTTAGATAATCTTGCGAATGGTCGTTTAGAAAATATAGAGCATCATAAAGGCAAGGTGGCATTTTGGCATGTGGATATTGGAGATTACGGGGTAGATTTAGACCCTTACTTTGAAGATGCAGATTATGTTTTTCATTATGCGGCACTTGCGGATATTGTCCCTTCTATTAACAATCCTCTAAAGTATCATAAGGCAAATGTCGATGGAACAATTCAAGTTTTAGAGGCTGCAAAAAAAAGTAAAAATCTTAAAAAATTTGTTTATGCGGCTTCGAGTTCATGTTATGGTATTCCTGAAATGTATCCTACACCTGAGAGTAGTCCAATTAAGCCTGAGTATCCCTACGCACATACAAAAACAATCGGCGAACAGTATGCTATGCACTGGGGGCAGGTGTATGATATGCCGGTTGTCTCCATGCGATTTTTTAATGTTTATGGTGTGAGACACAGAACAAGCGGAACGTATGGAGCTGTTTTTGGTGTCTTTTTAGCACAGCTTCTCAATAATAAACCACTCACAATTGTCGGAGATGGAGAGCAAACAAGAGATTTTACTTATGTTACCGATATCGTTGATGCCTGCTATAGAGCAAGTCAAAGCGAGATAACACAAGAGATTTTTAATGTCGGAAGTGATAATACGTACTCTATTAACTATTTGGTCGATTTACTCGGTGGGGAAAGGGTATACATCCCAAAAAGACCAGGTGAGCCTGATAGCACCTATGCAGATATAAGCAAAATAAAAAGGATGCTTGGCTGGACTCCAAAGGTAAGTTTTGAAGATGGAGTAAAGATCATGCTTGAAAATATCGAGCAGTGGCGAGAAGCCCCAATTTGGGATGAAGCGAGCATAAAAGAAGCGACCAAAGATTGGTTTGCTTGTTTAGGGGAAAAGTAGTTGTTACATTCAGCAGAGATACGCAAAAAAACCATAGCACTCTCCTGTGCGAGTGGTGCAGGGCATTTGGCACCTTCACTTAGTACAGTAGAGATACTCACGGTTTTGTTTCGTGACTTTTTACACTACGATAAAAACGATGCAAAAAGTGATGCGAGAGATAGACTCATTTTTAGTAAAGGACACGGTGCGTATGCCTACTATGTGCTATTAAACGAGCTTGGTTTTTTACCACATAATGAGTTGGAAAATTTTTATAACGGAGCTTCCATCAAAGGGTGCCTCACGCAAAATCTTGATTATATGATTGAAGCTTCAACAGGCTCACTCGGGCATGGTTTACCGATTGCAGTTGGTATAGCACAAGCTTTTAAGATGCAAAACAAAAAACAAAAAGTTGTCTGTATTGTAGGTGATGGTGAGATGCAAGAGGGAAGTAATTTCGAGGCACTTGGACTTGCTTATAGATTTAAACTTGACAATCTTCTTCTCATCGTCGATGCAAACGGACTTCAGGCAATGGACAGAGTCGAAGATGTAGGTCTGGACAATCCTAGACTTGCAAAAGTTCTCAACTCCTACACCGATAATTTTGCATCTATCGACGGGCATGATGAAGCTGCCTTAAAAGAGACAATGGGGGACTTTTTTTTAAATTCACATGCCAACTTCTCCGTTCTTTTTTGCAATACACTTAAAGGAAAGGGAGTCGATGTGTGCGAAGATTCCATTGCCCATCACTTCAGATGTCCGACACAAGACGGTTATGTTTTAGGAGTTGAAGATGAGTAGTTTAGCTTCCAAACAAGAAGTAATGCGCGAAATCTACGGCTACTTCAAAAAGGATGAAACAATGGCTCTGCTTGTCGGAGATATGGGATTCGCGGTTTTAGACGACTACTTTAAAAATCATCAAAGCAGAGCATTTAATACAGGTATTTGTGAACAAGCGACTATCAGCATGAGCGCGGGAATGTACTTGGCTGGACTTAAGCCCATAGTTTACTCTCAAGTACCATTTTTGGTGATGCGCGCCTATGAGCAGATTCGTTATGATTTGAACGAACACAAGATGAATGTTAAACTTATCGGTGTTGGTGCCGATAACTACTTTGAGAAACTCGGACGCAGTCACTGCATGGACAGCGATGATGTGGATATGATGAAAATCTTTAAAAATTTCAAACTATTTGCTCCAACAAAAGAGAGTTTAAAAGAAGATATAAAAGAGATGCTTGAGTATGAGGGTCCAACATATTTAAGATGCTTATAAAGGAATAAAAGTGGCAGAATTAATTTTAGACGGTTCTAAAATACTATGGCATCAAGAGAGACTACAAGAGTGGGTACGAGGTGAGAGAATCGTGCCAATTACTATAGATATGGCACTCACACAGGCATGTCAGTATAATTGCGAGTTTTGTTATGCCAATATGCAGAGAAACAAACCGCATAAAATCACATTTGAAATTATGAAAAACTTTATGGATGATTGTGCCGAAGTCGGCGTGAAGGCAATCAGCTTGGTAAGTGATGGGGAGAGTACAGCAAATCCGATTTATGAAGATGTTATAGTTTACGGCAAAAGTGTCGGGCTTGATATGGCCATAGCAACACACGGAAATACTTTAAACGAAGAAGTTTTACGAAAAATTTTACCTGCTTTAACCTATCTCAGATTTAATTTCAGTGCGGGTGAGCCTAAGCGATATAGTGAAATCATGGGTGTGCCAGAAGAGAAGTTTTTTGAGACTTGTGAAAATATAAAAACAGCGATGCGCATCAAAAAAGAGCTTGGTTTGGATGTAACCATTGGGATGCAGATGGTGTTGATGCCTAAATATGGCGACCAGATTATTCCTCTTGCCAAACTCGGAAAAGAGTTGCGACCAGATTATCTAGTTATTAAGCACTGTAGTGATGATGAAGATGGAACTTTGGGCGTGGATTATAATGAGTATGAAAAATCTTATGACCTACTCAGAGAAGCAGAAAGTTACAGTGATGAGGGTTATTTAGTAAAGGCAAAATGGTCAAAAATAACCTCTAAAGGAATTAGAAACTACAATAGATGCTATGGAACACCTTTTCATCTTCAGATGTCTGGAACTGGACTTATTGCGCCATGTGGAAGTTTCTTTAACGAAAAGCATAAACAGTATCACATAGCGAACATTACAGACCCAGGTGTGCGCTTAAAAGATATACTTCAAAGCAAGAGATATTGGGAAGTGATGGACTTTTTGGCATCGGATAAGTTTGATGCATGCAGTATGTGTGAGACTTTGTGTTTGCAAGATAAAACAAATGAAGTTTTGGACGCTTATAAAAAAGGTACGCACAAATTAGACGCTCCAAGCGGAGAAAAACCGCAACATATAAATTTTATATAGGTTATTTATGAAAAAAGTATTTGTTTATGGTGATTTCAATATTCTTCATCCCGGTCACTTAAGACTTTTAAAGTTTGCTAAAGAGAGTGGAGACTACTTGGTTGTCGGTGTCAATAGCGATAATGTTAGTCAAAAGGGCATCTCGCAAGATGTAAGGCTTGAATCTATTCGAGCTACGAGTTATGTGGATGACTCTTTTATTTTAGATGTGAGTGCAGTTGTTTATATTGAAAAAAATAGACCTGACATTGTTGTAAAAGGGAAAGAGTACGCAAGCAGATATAACCCAGAATTGGAAATCATAAAAAGTTATGGTGGAAAGTTACTCTTTAGTTCTGGAGAGATTGGTTTTTCATCTATGGACTTATTAAAAAAAGAGTTTTTTTCATCCAACTATCAAGTAAATCAAAATTTTTCATATTTAGAGAGACATCATTTTAAACTACCTCAATTAAAGAGTATTGTTGAGAAGTTTTCTGCTTTAAACATTTTGGTCATTGGCGATACAATTGTGGATGAGTATATCACGTGTGAGGCTCTTGGAATGAGCCAAGAAGACCCAACCATTGTTGTAAGTCCACTTGCAACAAATAAGTTTATAGGTGGAGCAGCTATCGTAGCAAGTCATGCAGCGACCCTTGGTGCAAATGTGAAGTTTTTTTCCGTAGCAGGAGATGATGAAAATAGAGCGTATGTACAAAATGGTCTCAAAGAGTTAGGAATCGATGTTTTTTTATACACGGACACAACAAGACCAACGACACTCAAACAAAGATTTAGAGCAAGTGGCAAAACACTTCTAAGGGTAAACCATCTCAAACAGCATGCGCTGAGTTCAGATATAGAGAACCTACTTTTAGATGAGTTGACGAAGAGCATAAAAGATATTGATTTAATCATTTTTTCGGACTTCAGCTATGGTGTTTTAACAAAGAACTTAATAGAAAATATTGCAAATTTAGGTCTTGAAAACTCTATACTCATGTCAGCAGACTCACAAAGTTCGTCACAAGTTGGAGATATATCTAAATTTAAAAATATGACTTTAGTGACACCTACAGAGAGAGAAATAAGACTCTCTCTCAATGACTTTGAGTCTGGTTTAGTTGTTTTATCTGATAAACTCGTAGAAGTTTCAAATGCAAAATATATATTTACAACATTAGGGGCGGAGGGAATGATGATATATAACTCCACTCAGGATAAACTTTTAACCGATAACATCAATGCTTTAGGAAATATTGTCAAAGATGTAAGTGGGGCAGGTGATTCTCTACTTACTTGTAGCTCTATGGCTTTAGCTGTGGGTGCGAGTATTTGGGAAGCTGCCTATCTTGGCTCTTTAGCATCTGCTATTCAAGTAAGTCGTGTTGGGAATGTACCAATCAAAAAAGATGAGATTTTAAAAGAGTTTGAGTAGATGAGAGCACTTCTTTTGGCTGCGGGACTTGGTACAAGACTTCGACCAATAACAGACACAGTACCAAAATGTTTGGTTCCTATTGATGGAAAACCTCTTTTAGGATATTGGCTTGAAAATCTGAGTAAAGCAGGTGTAAATGAGTTTTTAATTAATACTTCTTATCTGAGTGAACAGGTTGAAGTGTTTATAAAAGAGAATCCACATGCCAAAAAAGTAACCTTAGTCTATGAAGAAGAGCTTTTAAATACAGGGGGAACTCTCTTAGCAAATAGAGATTTTTTTAAAGAAGAACCTTTTATGTTGGTTCACGCTGACAATCTCTCTTTTTGTGATTTTAAAGCGTTTATAGCCGCACATGTTAACCGTCCGAGCGGATGTGAAATAACTATGATGAGTTTTAAAACCGACAACCCCTCGGCATGTGGAATTGTAGAACTAGATGAAGTAGGAGTTGTGCAAAAGTTTCATGAAAAAGTCGAAAATCCACCCTCAAACCTTGCAAATGGTGCCGTTTATATCTGTGAGCCAAATGTTTTAAAGTTTATTGAGAGCTTGGGAAAAAAAGAGGTGGATTTCAGCCTTGACGTTTTACCTCATTTCATGGGCAAAATAAGCACTTTTTTAAATGAAGTTTACCACAGAGATATAGGAACTCCACAAAGCTATGCTCTAGCGCAGTTAGAGTGTAGAACTCTCTTGTAGTTTTTGTATATATTCATCTAAAATCCTCATGAGTGCTTCGCAGAGGAGTCTATTGACTGCTGGAATGTGTTCATCAATATTTGTTAAATCTTTCGTGTTAAAGAAATCAAATATAAATGTATAAATTAATTTAAAATACTCTTGTAGAATGAATGATAAATCGTAACCATTCACAGATGCATCTGTTGTAAGTCTTGAGAGAAGCATGAGTAATGAACCTAAAAATTCACCATGCGTACCAAAGTAGTAGCTACGCTGTGCAATGACTATCTCTTTAAGCCCTAAAGCATATGCTAGTTTACCTTTTAAAAGTGCTAGTTCCTCGTCGCTCATAGAGGATGAACTTCTAGAGACAAAGGCACTTTGTAGCTCTTTTGATAAATCTGTTTTATCTACTTTTTCAAAACTATCTATCGCAATACTCTCTATTTTTTTTGGAATTGTATTGTTGAAAAATGCACCATCGTTTAGGTTGTAAACAATTTGGGTGTCTTTTTTAAAGCCCATAGAAGATGCTTTGATAGAGTCAATAGACAAAAGGTACTCTGGCTTTGTGAAAACCTCTTTTTGAAAGTTTCCAGCTGTTTTTAGAACAGTTTTTCCAAACTCCATTACATCTTCGTGGGTCTGTGCAGATTCTAGGTCTAAATTTTCACTAAAATGGTGACCGCTAGAGTGTGTTGAACCACTCTTTGGATCAAGAGCTAAATCCAAGCCCAAGAGATATAACTCTTGTACCCCAAGTGCAAGCAGGATAAGATATGTAGTAGAGCCAACACAAGGAGCAGAGAGATTTCCTATATTTTGCTTATAGGAAGTACCATTCTCATAGAAAAATATATGCTCTTTATTTAACTTCTTGACAACCGAATTTTGGATTCTTGCAGAGAATAAAAAGAGTGTGTCATCTAAAAAATCCAGTGATTTTAATCTATCAAAATGTGCGGTACTTGATTCAAAAGCATCCATATGTGTCACTATGTCTGGTTTGATACTCTCTTTTTCTAAAATATTTAAGGTGGAAGAGAGTGCAACTATAATGAACTTCTCTTGATTCTCTTTAATCCACTCTATGTTTGCTTGAAGTGAGGGACCTGCCGCTAACATAAGAACAGGCTTTTTCTCCAATGAAGTATCTGCATACGAGACCAACATATTTAAAAAGTGAAAGTTTTTTTGTATGTAGCCTATAGGAACTAGGTATTGCGTGAGTATATCTTTGTAGAAAAATATATTGTGTGATTGTGAAATGACTCTTAAGTGAAACTCTTTGAGTTTCTCCTCATTATGATTTAGCATGTGGAAATATTTTAGATAGTGGTTGTAGTAAAACTTGTTATTTAAAAATTGATTTGCTTTGAGGACAAACTCCTCGTTTGAATTAAAAACAGAGAAGATAAGTTCGGATTTTAAGGATAGCTCATAATATTTTGTAACAAAAAGGGATAGCTTAAAGAGTTCTATATCATCTTCAATAATAAGATAAATATTCGCACCTATTTTTTTGTCAATTTCTGTGATATGTGTTCCAAGCCCTGCACCAAAAAAGATAAACTTTTTGATGCTATGCATCTCAGAGGCAGGGTTGAGGTTCTTTTTTATATATCTTAATATGGGTGCAATATCTACAAAATGCTCTGACTCTATCTCAAGAGGAATCTTTTTAAAGCTCTCAAATAGATTGGAGTCTCTTTTAAAATTAATGCTTTTACTTGCAAGAGAGGCATAATCTTTACTGCTAGAGTTGTAAAGATAGTCACCGCTTGAGAGTTCTAAAACATCAAAATAGTCATCTCTGATGATGAGTTCATATCTGTTTTGATATTGATTGTTCTCTATAGCTGTATCAAATGCTAATAGTTTGTCATAAACATCTCTATGATTTTTTGCCAAGTATTGGATATTCTCATGGAATGTTGTAACTGCTATCTCGTTTAGATTATTTGGCATGTGGAAATATCCTTATTTTATTACTCTTACAGATTCAAAAGCTTCGACATACTTTTTTCCGATGCGCATACCTTGATATTTGGCATTTAACTCAATCCCATCTAAGCTTCTAGGGTGTGGATATGCACAGAGTTCAGATGTATACTCCCTCATCGCCTCAAGTTTTAAATTCAAAGTGTCACTAATATCAAAAAATATATCAGGTGAAAATGAGAGCGGGTAATTCCACTCGGTTGAACTTAAAACTTCAAAAGAGTAGATCTCTTTGACAGACTCATCTTCCATAGGTCTTGTTGCTGTTATTACAGCTTTGTAGGTAATTTGATGGTCTATATTTAAATCATTTTTGAAATGGGTGAAAATAATGTCAGGTTGCACTTCATCTTTGACATCAGAGATGACTTTTATAATATCAAGTAAATCAATACTGTCAAACCTATTGTCTGCAAAATGATGCACAAATGTTTTTTTTATGCCAATGCATGCGTTTGCTTTTTGTATCTCTTGGTTTAAAATTTCTAGTTCTTCTTTTTTTTCTTGGACAACTCTTTGTATATCTCTGCTTGTTTTACCCTCTCCGAGGATGAGAGTATACGCTTCGTATCCCTCTTTTATAAGTCTTGCAACTGTACCAAAACATCCAAGAACTTCATCATCTGGGTGCGCGGCGACAATTAGGATTTTTTTACTCATGTGGCACTTCCTCTTTTGTAATGTTGTTTTTTAAGAGTATCTCTTTTGGATTTTTTTCATTAAATAGTAAATCAATTATACCCATATATGGGTGGAAGCTTTTTGCATTTTGCGTATAAGTTGGATGTTTATACTCTTGAAAATAGGGTTTGATTCCATGTTCGTTTAAAATTTTCTCATCCGCATACTCTTTTCCAAGGGCTCCAAATATGAAAGTCTCGGCATTTAGTTTTTCGCACATTTCAATCACGTAAAAGAGCTTTTTAGACTCTATATGAAGCGAGGAAGCATGAATGATTTGAGTCTCTATTTTTAGATAATCTACTAAAAAGTTCAAATAAGCATCCGTGTAGTCGATTAAAAAATCACTCTCTATGGCGTAGACTTTTTCAAGTTCACCAAAAACTCTCTCAAAGTAGGGAGCTTTTTTATAGGCCTGCTCAATGCTTTTTTTGTGTTTTATTTTCCACATGCTGTTGGCAATTTTTATATCTCTAATAGTCTTTGTTTTATACTCTTTTGTCTCAACAGGGATGCTGAGCATTACTTCATTGGAGTTTTGTAGGATTCTGTTTCGATTGATAAATGAGTTTTTTTCAAACTGCACATCATCCATAACAACAAAAATATCACACAGCAGTATCTTATGTATAAACCCTAGCCATGGGTTATAAGCACTTTGATGGGCAGAGAGAATCATGCGTTTTTATTTTTTTTATATTGGTTTTGGATAAGCGTTTGAGCAGTGAACTCATTTTTCATAATAACCCTTTTTGACTGTTGCGGGATTGCCTGTGACTAAAGAGTAGGGAGGTATTTCGCCTAAGTTGATTAAAATAGTCCCCGCTCCCACAACGCTATGATGACCGATTTTAACATAACCACCTATAAAAGAGTGAGAGCCGATAAATACACTCTCTTCAATGATTATTTCTCGACGCTCTATCTCGTGACTCAGTCCAAGGGTAAGCTTATGAGAATCAGCACAGTTTATGGAGACAAAAGATGCAATATCACAGTTTTTTCCGATGGTAACCTTTGATTTATTTGCATTTACTTCGCTAAAAAATCCAATAGTTGTACCTTCTCCGATTGTATAGTTTCCTGATATGTAGACAAGAGGATGTATACTGTTTTGAGGTAGTTCAAGTGATTCTACTACTTTTTCTTTAAACTCTTTCACACTAAATCCTTTAATTTTATGGCGCTGTTTTTATCTATCCTGTTTTTTACTTTTTTACCTAAAATATTTTGAATCTCTTTAGGTGGGAGCATATCTTCTTCACTCACTCTTTTAAAAGATATATTTTCATGCGTGAGTGTATCGCCGATTTCAAGGTTTTCTTCAGCCACGATGGATCTTCTGGCTATTTTTCTCATCTCTAACTCTTTTGGAGTTGGTATAAGTTCAGAATTTCCAATCGCTTTTTCGATAAATCGGATGGCTTCGACATATTTTTTTAGCTCCTCAGGAGTGATACTAAACCAATGGTCAGGTCCTGCCATAGTAGTGTCCAAAGTAAAATGTTTCTCAATGACTTTCGCACCAAAACATACTGAACCTACTGCAGCGGTGCTTCCAAGAGTATGGTCAGAAAAGCCTACTTTTACGTTGAAAGTATCACGAATCATGGGTATCTTTTTAAGATTGACTTCCTTGGCATCTGCTGGGTAAGAGGATACACAGTGAAGTACGGTAATATCTTCATTTTTCATCTCTCTTATACTCGAAATTGCATCTTCTATCTCGTCTGCGTACGCCATGCCTGCGGAAATTATCATCGGCTTTTGTTTGGAAGCGTAGTACTTTAAAAGATCTAAGTTTGTCAAATCATCACTACCAACTTTTATAAATGGAAGTTCAGTGAGCGAGAGAAGAAAGTCTAAATCAGACTTATTCTGTGCCGTTGAAGAGAAAAGAATATTTTGTTGTTTACAGTACTCTATTATCTCCATCCATTCACTCTTTGTAAACTCATATCTTTTAAACATCTCCAGCATCGACTCAGTAACTTCTTTTCCTTGGGATTGATAGGTATAAGTTTGCTTTGAGTCACTCACAAACTCTTCGGCTCTAAAAGTTTGAAACTTGACACAATTGACTCCAGCTTTTTTTGCTTCATCAATCATCTTTTTTGCAGTTTTTAAATCGCCATTGTGATTGATGCCAACTTCTGCAATGATGAAAAGACTCATTTTTTGACACCTACTATAATCCATTCTGCATAGTTGTATTGAGCATTGGAAGTGTCGTAAAGTGTAGTGCTTGTATTTGCATTGATCAATTTTATGTCACAAAATGAAAATAGATCAAACAGCTCATCATAGGTTGAAAAGTGAACAATACCCGTATTATGAAAAGAGCCAGATTCGATATTTTTATAGGTATTAGCTTCTACCTCTTGTGCTTTTAAGAGACCTTCTTTTATTTTTACAAGGTCAGGGTTCGTATCAGAAAATTTAAAAGAGATGATGAGACCACCTTTTTTTAAAACTCTATTTGCCTCTTGCCACCATAGTTTTATATCACTAAGTGTCCCACAGTAGGTTGCTTCTCTATCAATGATTATATCCATGCTCTCATCATCAAATGGCAGATTGTCAAAGTAGGCTTGTTGGATATTTACTTTTACGTTTCTAGCTTCACACAATTCATTTGCAATCTTACAAGCACTTCGACTCCCATCTATACCATAGGTTTTAAACCCCTCTTGGGCAATAAACCATAAGTTATTTCCTGTGCCAGAACCAATCTCTAGTACTTTTATATCTTCTCTATCTCTTGCTTGCGTAGCTAAGAATTGCAAGCTATTGAAAAAAATAGATACCAATTCACCATAAGGATATCTGTTTATATGCTTTTTTTGTGAGTAAATATTCTCTTCCCAACTTGAGTCAAATGACATTGCAATCCTTTTTTGTTGAATTTATTTAATGTTCTAAATCTTTTCATTTTTAAATATCTATATATATCGTCCTGATTGGATGCTGTCTTAATAGCGATAAAAGGAAGCTCCATAAAATAGACTTCATTGAGAATGACACTTGGAGTTACAATGGCAAAGTCACTCTTTCTCATTAGTGTTGCAATGGTACTTGAATCTATATGTAGAGTAACCCTTTTTTGATTTTTAACATATCTTTTTAAACTATTGAGATGTCTATTTGAAGAGGTAGTTACAAGATGCACTTTTGTCTTTTTAAACTCTTTTAGAACTTCTAAAATTTTTTTACTTATGTTTTTCTCATCTGTTCCACCCATAGCAATAAAAACAGTTTTTTTCTTTCGAAGAGCTTCTCTTTTTTTCTTTTGGGTGTAAAACTCATCTCTTAGAAGTGTGTATGCGCTTCCACATTGTAGCTTACACTCTGAAGGTAGTAAGTTTTTGTATTTTTTTTCATTGGCACTAATGTTATGGTTTAGAAGAGTATCACAGTTATGTTTTTCATAGGTATCATCCAAGGCTAAAATTTTCACTTGAGAGTTTGCTTTAATGAAACTTTCATACACATAATCTATACCGTAATGGTCAATCACAAGGAGATCAATTTTTAGTTCTTCAATGAGCTTTAACAATTCGCTTTTTTTGTTTGAGTTTAAGATTTTAAGCTTGTATCCAGCTTCTAAAATTGTATGATTAATGTTGCCTGCAAGATTTTGTGTCGCAAAAGTTATCTCGGCATGTGGAAATTGTTTACATAGAACCAAATCACGCATGATGTGCCCGAGACCGATTTGTGATGATGCATCTACTCTAACTAAAATTTTTTGCAAAATATTTACCTGTTGATGACTTCATACATAATTTCAGCGCGTCTCCAATCCTCCAGAGTATCAATATCCTGTACTAAATATCTTGGCAGAATAATGGGAATACTTTCATTGGAAAACATCATTTCTATGGCGGGTTTATGAAGATTTGTCCAGTAAAATTGTCCTGCATCCTGGTAAGCTTCTACTAAATCTTGGCTTCTTGATTCGTAGTACTGCGGTGTAAACATTTCACATCTTCCATCCTGATTCAAAAAGAAAGTTCTCTGAATTGGAAAGGGCATGGAAGTAGCTGAAAAAGCATTCGTCGCATCATTTTTTTGAAGTTCATTGTAGCCTTGAAGTAGGTACTTATATCGCATCAGTGGAGCTGTAGCATAGATAGTGCAAGCATAATCATACTCTTTACCAATGGATTTGAGATATGCAAGTGCATGCTTGATGACATCTGCGCTATCGGCAAAATCATCTGATAGCTCTTTTGGTCTTATGAAGGGAACTTCTGCCCCGTACTCTTTTGCAACCTTTGCAATCTCTTCATCATCTGTTGAGACAATCACTTTTTCAAAAAGTTTACTTTTAAGAGCAACTTCAATAGAGTAGGCTATAAGTGGCTTTCCGTGAAAATCTTTGATATTTTTTTTTGGAATTCGTTTACTTCCCCCACGTGCTGGGATGATGGCAACTGCTTTAGTTTGCATTCAAATTACCTCCTTAACGTGGATACTTATGAATGATATTTAAAATGGTATCAGCAATATATTTGGCATCTTGCATACTTATTTTTTGATGGCAGGGAATAGAGATTTCTGAAGTATAAAAATCCTCAGCCACAGGTAAAGATATCTCTCCAAATGTTTCTTTGTAAAAGCTGTTTTGATATATTGGCTTGTAATGTACCTGTACTCCAAGCTCATGTAACTGAAACTCTTTAAATATCTCTTCTTTAAAAGAGTGAAGTTGAGGGGCTAAAAGGATAGGGTATAAATGTCTAGAAGTTTTTGTATTTTTATCTATTTTAATAATAGAAAAGAGTTTTTCATCTTTAAAACGCTCATTATAATAGGATGCTATAGAGTTCCTTGTCTCTATAAATCTATCTAACTTTTTCATCTGCGTAATACCGAGGGAAGCTGCAACTTCTGTCATTCTAAAGTTATAGCCTTGGCTAACCATATCGGAGTGCCATAGCTCTTTTTTGACCATCCCGTGTGAGCGAATAAGTCTTAGTTTTGCTGCATATTCATCATTGTCAGTAAGAACAGCTCCCCCTTCACTCGTTGTTATGGGCTTTATAGCATGAAAACTAAAGATAGTCATATCAGAAAATGAACCAATTTTTTTACCATGTATGCTTGAGCCAAGAGCATGAGAAGAGTCTTGAATAACAAGTAAGTTATGTTTTTTTGCTATGGAGTTTATCTTCTCAATCTCAACAGGCTTTCCAGCAAAATCAACAGGAACAATAGCCCTTGTTTTTGGAGTGATGAGTTTTTCAATGCATTTTTCATCTATGTTTCCATCCAGTTTTACATCGCACCATACAGGCTTTGCTCCAAGAGAGATAAACATATTTGAAGTGGCTACAAAGCTGATAGGTGTCGTAATAATCTCATCACCAGAAGTAATTCCACATGCCGAGTATGCACCAAAAAGGGCAGAGGTTGCAGAGTTAAAAGTAATGGCATGTTTGGCTCCAGTATAGGTACATAAAGCTTTTTCAAACTCTGCTACTTTTTGCCCCTGTGCTAAAAATGGACTTTTTAGTACCTCTATGACTCCATCAATATCATCATCTTCAATACATTGTGTAGAGTAATCATATTTTGACATTTATATCTCTTCATCTTTTGTTAATTGTAACTCTTCATGGGTAGGCCAAAGTCTATTTGTTTGTATATTGTTTTCTATAATTGTTCGAACATATTGTTTACCAAAATTGCTCATTCTACCTATAATAAGTATATTTTTGCCATTTAGCATACTGCTCTCTTTTTTTATTTAAGTGAATAACTAATAGCAATAATAATACCATATTAATTGAGTGTAACTTTGCTGAGTTGACTAAATTAATTATATAATTTGCCGATTTACTTGTTAAGAAATATTATAATAATGAAAGATTATTGGTACAAAAGGATTTGTTATGGCAATTAGTTCACTAGGTGTAGGATCAGGAATTCTAACACAAGATGTATTAGACCAGCTAAGAGCGGCTGATGATGCGGGCAGAATACAGCCTATTACATTAGATTTAGCAAACGAAAATGATAAACAAGATAGTTTAAAAGTAATAGATGCGAGTATGACTAACTTTAGAGATGCTATCAATGAGTTACAGAGTGCAACTCTTTTTGATGGTAGATCAACTACTGTGAGTGGAACTTCTGTTGCAATAACAGCTAGTGCAAATAGTGATATACAAGATTTCTCTATTAGTGTAACCAATTTAGCTACAAAACAGATAGAACAGTCTGGTGCTTTTGCTGCCTCTACAGATTTGGTAGCACCAGGAATGGTAGGTACAGGTACTTTTACTCTTAATGTTGGTACTGGCACTCCCGTAGATATTAGTTATGATGCAACGACAACATTAGATGATTTTAAAAATTTAATCAACGCTGCGGCAGGTACCCAAGTGGATGCTACCGTTGTTCAAGTAAGTGCGACTGAATCTCGTCTTTTTATAAGTTCAACAGCGACAGGGGCTGCCCAAGACATATCTATTACAGATAACAGTGGAGGATTGAGTGCAAATTTAACAACAGATACAAGTTTAAGCACAGCACCTACAAATGACCCTCTTACTCTCTTGCCATATGCACCAATTCAATCAGGACTTGATAGCAACTTTACATTTAATGGGCAAGCAATTACTCGTAGCACTAATGATGTGAGTGATTTAATAACGGGGTACAGTATAACACTCAAAGAGCCTGGCGCTTCAACAGTAAGTGTAGCGCAAGATCGTACAGCTATTGAAACTAAAATTGACAGTTTTGTTGAAAAATATAATGCAATTATTACTGAGTTAGATAAACAAACAAAAGCAAGTACAGATAGTTCAACTAGAGGTATTTTCTCTGGAGATAGTGGGATAAAAAGTATGAAACGTGCTATCCAAGATATGATATCTAGCGTAGCTGGTGGTGTTGGGAGTATGGAAGATTATGGTTTTAGTGTTGATAAAGCTGGAAAAATGAGTATTGATAAAACTATGTTAAATACCCAGTTAGATACAAATCCAACTAATGTTGAAGCATTTTTTGCTGGTGGTGATTATACTGACCCAACAACGAGTGTAGTGACAACACTTACAGGAGCATTTCCTGGTTTTTATGATTTGGTAAATGGATATGCTAAAACTAATGGCGGACTTGACCAAGCAAAAGATGCTATAACACAAAACATAAGTTCATTAGAAGATAAAAAAACTACAGCGATTGCAAGATTGGATGCGAAGTATGAGATAATGAAAAAACAGTTTAGTGCCTATGATGCAATGATTAGTAGATTTAACGCTGCTTCATCAATGTTCACACAAATGGCTAATGCTCAAAATGGAACTAATTAATAGGAAATTTCCTCTTTAAAAGCTAAAGAAAACTACTGATAAGTCGATATGTTTAGTATGAAAGATTTAAACAATTAAAACAGAAAAAGGGTCTAAAATGTATGGTAGTAATGCTCATAATATTTATGCACAAAACAACGTAGGAATCGAGTCTCCATCTAAGCTAGTAGAGATGATGTATGAGGGTGTTCTTCGTTTTAATGCTCAAGCAAAAAAAGCTATTAAAGATGGTGATATAGAGAAAAGAGTTTATTGGTTGAATCGTTCAACGGCAATCATTACAGAGTTGATAGCTATTTTAGATATGAAACAGGGGAATGTCTCTGAATATTTAGCAGGGCTTTATAATTATGAAATTCATCTTTTGGCTTCTGCAGGTATGGACAAAAACACTGCATCCCTAGATGAAGTAAGTAATGTGTTTAAAGGTCTCTTAGAGGCATGGAGAGAGACTACGAATGTGGCTAACTAAGTTAAAAATAGCCATAGTTGAAAAAAATACAGATAATTTAAACAAGTTGATGGATGATATTCCACAGCTTGAAGATAAGAAAGAGATAGAAGAAGCGATTTATCTTCTTAAAGAGGCTTCAGCAATTGTCCAAAATTTAAAAGATGGACTTGACAAATCTATGAAGCAGATGCAAAAAAATATAAAATTTTTACGCGTTACAGAATCTACAGCTTCGAGTAAGTTTGATGTTACAACATAATTTCCACTCTACTTTTTAGCAATTCCAAACTTTAAACTTCTGATTGTGTAGTCCGTTACAACAGCCCCTTTGCGCATCGTGATGATATGCTCAACCGCATTGGCAATATCTGAGCACAACAGTTTTTCATCCTCTTTAGCAGTTGTCTCAAATCGAAGGGCATCATAAAAAGAGCTTTGTGTCATATCTGGATTGATATTTGTGATACTTAGTTCACTTTTTCTTGTCTCTTCAAAGAGTGCGTCGCTAAATGCCTTGAGTCCAGCTTTTGTTGCACTATAAACGCCTGCAAATTTACTCGCTCTTATCGCCTCAATAGAGTTGATATTGATGAGATAACCAGCATTTTTTTTCAGATCTCGCAGTAGGGCATTTGTGAGAAGCATAGGTGCTGTCAGGTTAAGAAAAGTCATTGTAGTTATGGTCTGTGCACTTAACTCTTCATGTGGCTCAAACTTTCCAAAACCAGCACAGTTAATCAGCATGTGGATATTGTACTTTTTCAACTTTTCACATGCGCTAAGCGTAGAAGTTTGGGTCGATAAATCTGCTTGAAGTGCTCTAAAGTTTTTATGCTCAAACGCATCTTCTGTGATGGTTCTACTTATTCCAATCACCTCAAATCCAAGTTCTAAAAGTCTTTGGCTTATTGCTTCTCCAATGCCACTGCTTGCCCCTGTTACTACTGCTGTTTTCATAGTTTTACCCTTTGCATAATCTCATCTATATGGTTAAATATAAGCGCTTTTGTACCCTCTTTTGTAACTCTCTCTGGCTCAAAATGATCACTAACCACTTTAAAAATATAACGCTTTTGAAGACCCTCTGTCGCTTCTAAAAACCCGCTAGACTCCATATCTACAAGCGTATAACCCTCATCTTGAGAAACCTCACAATCCACACAGGTTAAATTCTCTTTAAAACCATCAACAAGTTGCCCGATTTTATACTCTTTGGACGCACCACAAATACCGATATTTACAATAATATCATCATCACTCATAAGCTCTCGAACCATTTTTGCTTTAGTAAACATATTTTGAGCACCAACTCCGCTTATAAAAAGAGATAACTCATCATTTTTTTTATCTCTAGTAAGCTTGTATCTATCAACAACAGCTTGCGCTTCAGATTTTAATGCAGTGAGTATATAAATCAAGTTTCCTCTTTTTGTTGGTTTTTTTCTATTTTAAGTTTCTTAAGTTATAATTTCACCGCTCTTCTTTAGACCTGTGCAATGGTAGTTAGAGATAATGTGTCAGGGTAGGAATACAGCAGCACACCTTTAGCAATTATGTGCCGCAGGTATCTGGAGAAGGGTACTTCAGAATAGATTCTTTTATCCAATTTCTTCGTTGAAATGAAGTGAAGTTTCGTCATTTACCTCAGTAAACTCCTCAAATTAACTTTATTTCGCTTTGAACTTGAACAAAATAATCCATTCTGACTAATTCACAAATACTAATCTTCCCTATATTTTGAAATTCCACATGCCTGATTTGGTGTTGGTGGATTCTCTTTTAAGTATGTCAAATCCTCTAGCGTTTGTGTTAAAACTCTCTTTTGTTGAAGCAGAACAAGCATAAGATTATCTTTCTCATTGAGTGGAATACTCCAATCTAAAAGAATAGTTTCAACCTCTTTATCTAGCTCTGCAAGCGCGTTTTGTATATGTTTAATTGAATTCATAGATGGATTGTATCAAAAAAATAGAATAGTTTGGGTATAATTGCGACCTTTAAGTTTAGAGTGTTTACATTTTTTACTTATATAAGAATTTTACAAAGGAGCCATCGATGCCAAAAATGAAATCGGTAAAAGGCGCTGTAAAGCGTTTTAAGGTTAAGAAAAATGGTACTGTTAAACGTGGTACAGCGTTTCGTAGCCATATCTTAACGAAACAAGATTCAGGAACTCGTCGTAAGCAAAACACGCCTAAAACTATTGCTAAAGTAGATGTAGCGAATATCAAAGCGATGATTAACTAATTTTTAGTTAATGAACCAAACTCTCCAGATTTAGTCTGGGCAAGTCCACCAATGATGTGGCACCGTGAATACAAAAGTATCGTCGGTAAAGAAAAAGGAAAAATATGCCAAGAGTAAAAACAGGTGTTGTTCGTAGAAGAAGACACAAAAAGATATTAAAATTAGCAAAAGGTTTTTATAGCGGACGCCGTAAACACTTTAGAAAAGCTAAAGAGCAAATTGAACGTTCATACTATTATGCGTTCCGTGACCGTAAGCAAAATAAACGCGAATTCCGTAAATTATGGATTGTTCGTATTAATGCAGCTTGTCGTTTAAATGGAATGAATTATTCAACGTTTATTAATGGTCTTCATAAATCTGGCATCGAGCTTGATCGTAAAATTCTTGCTGACATGGCGATGAATGACGCAGCAGCATTCACTGCAGTTGCAGAAGCTTCAAAAGCAGCACTTAGCAAATAAGTTTAAAGACCCTTTGGGTCTTTAGCTTTGCTAAACTTTTTCCTCTCTATTTTTTAATACTTTCGTACCAATCTTTCATCTTCTTTTCGTAACCTATCTCTTTGAGTTCCACAAACTTCATCGGTTTCTCAAGATATTTCTGTTTTACATAACCACCATAGTCATGTGGATAGAGATAACCACTTCCATTGTTTTGTAAATGTTTTGGGATAGCTAGCATCACTCCATTTTTCACAGCGTTTAAGGCTTCATTGATTGCCATATACGCTGCGTTAGACTTTGGTGAAGCACAGAGATAGATAACGGCTTGTGAGAGGATGATTCTTGCTTCAGGGTAGCCAATCTTTGCAACACTAGTCAGCGCAGAGGTACAGAGTGTGAGTGCTTGTGGGTTTGCATTTCCTACATCTTCACTCGCTAATATTACAAGTCTTCTCGCAATGAAGTCTGCACTCTCACCACCTTCAATCAAACGCGCAAGATAGTAGATAGCCGCATCCATATCCGAACCTCGAATAGATTTTATCATTGCACTTGCCAAATCATAATGCACACCCGCTTCACTACTTCCAGCACTGAGTGCATTTGGTCGGATAGACTTTAAGGTCTCTAAAGTGATATGCATGTCGATATTTGAAGCAAACTCCAAGAGTTTGAGCATCGCTCTTGCATCCCCACCACTACTTGCGATGAGATACTCCTTTGCATCTTCGTCGTAGGTTATTTTTGAATTTCCACATGCCAAGAGGAGTAGTTTTTCAAGAGATGCGTTATCGATGTGTTTAATCTCAAAAAGCATGGAGCGTGAACGTATGGCAGATGTGAGCGAGAAAAAAGGATTTTCAGTAGAAGCACCGATGACAAGAACAGAGTTGTTTTCCATCACTGGGAGTAAAACTTCTTGTTGATTTTTTGCAAGTCTATGCACTTCATCTATAAAGATAAGAGGTTTTTGCAGTGTGTTTTTGTACTGCTCAAAGATTTTTCGGAGTTGTTCGATTTTTATAGAGGTAGCGTTGAGTTCGTAAAAAGGCAAATCCATACTCTTTGCAATGATTCTGGCGATTGTAGTTTTCCCACAACCTGCAGGTCCATAAAAAAAACTATGTCCTAAAACACCTTTTTCGCAAAGAACACGCAAAGGGGCATTTTTTGCACTTAAATGCTCTTGACCAACTAGCGTATCAAAAGTAGTGGGTCGTAAAAGAGAGGTGAAGTCTTGCAAAGTATTTTAGCCTGCGATGATTTTTATAGCGACTTCTCTCATCTGTCTTGGACCATCAAATTCGCCAAAAAACAGACCTTGCCATTTCCCAAGAATTGCTTTTGCGTTGACAATGGGAATCGTTACAGAGTTTCCCATACGAGAGCTTTTAAGGTGTGCTGCTGCATTCTCTCCTGAGTGAAGATACTCTTCATCTGAGGGTGCAATGCGGTTGAGAGCATTGAGCAAATCACGGCGAAGTGCAGGGTCTTTGTTTTCAAACAGAAAGATACTCCCTGTCGTGTGCGGCGTAAAAACAACACAGATTCCATTTTTGATACCTGAAGTAATGACTGCCTCTTGTACCTCTACGCTAATATCCATAAGTTGTGTTTTATGGCTTGTAGGAAATTTTAAAGTTTTCATTTTTTACCTCTTGCTTTACCTTTATCTTTCCAGTTAGCTGTCTCTCTAACTTTACCTTTGCCTTTTTCTTTATTGTTAGCTGTCTCTCTAACTTTTTCTTTACCTTTACTTTTTTCTTTACTGTTAGCTGTCTCTTTAGCTTTTTTATCTTCCGCTTTCATAAATGTAAAGAGCGCTGCATATTCGCTTCTACTTAAAAATCTTGATTTTCCAGTTGGAAGATTATTAAGCTCTATCTCTGCAAAACTTACTCTTTTCAAGTCCGCAACTTCAGCTCCAAAGTGAGCAAAAAATCTTCGAATCTCACGATTTTGACCCTCAGAAATTGCTATTTTTAAAACAGAGTAGTTATGCTCGCTTTTTTGAATCTTGTAGCCTAAGAAAGGGGCAAAGGTCATAGAAGTTACACTGCTGTGAGAGTGTCCGCCAGCAGTTGCATCTGTCAACTCTAAACCATTGAGCATAGCCTCTTCCATGATAGGAGTTATTTCGCCTTTTATCTTCACTTTATAGATTCGCTCCAAGTTTGAAGTCATCAGTGCCGTTGCAATTTTTGAAGCATCTGTGAGGAGTAAAACACCTTCAGTTGCATAGTCAAGTCTTCCAACAGGAACAAAGTGTTTGTACTCTTTATCGAGAGTATCATAGATAGTTCTTCGACCTCTTGGGTCATTTTTTGTTACAAGCTCACCTTTTGGTTTGTTGTAAACGATAACTGTATATTTATCTTTAGGAGTGATTTTTTTGCCGCTTACATAAACGACATCCTCTTTCTCATCAACCTGTGTTGAGAGATTTTCTTGAATCTCTCCGTTGACTCTCACATATCCATCTTGGATAGCTTTGTCTGCTTCTCTTCTTGAGTAGCTTGAGTTGTGTGCAATGTATTTGTTCAATCGCATCATTGTAATATGCCTTTTTCAATCAGCGTGTGAAGATGGAGCACGCCTTTTATCTTTTTATTTTTATCTGTAATTACTAAAAGTTGTATCTTTTTCTCTTCTATAAGAACGAGTGCTTCACTCGCGAGCATATCTTCATCTTCTAAAGTTGCAGGATTGAGTGTTGCATACTCCAAAACATTGGATTCAAGTGAAAAGTCATCTCGTAAAAGTGCACGGCGAATATCGCCATCACTGACAAGTGCAATCAAGCGATCTTCTTTGTCTGTTACGAGAACTGTTCCAAGTCTGCCTTCACTGATTTTGAGGATAGCCTCTTTTGCTTTTGTATCTTGCGAAACGATCGGCAGATTTTTCGTCTGCATCAGGTTACTCACCTTCACAAAAAGTTTTTTTCCTAAAGCTCCACCTGGGTGAAACGAAGCAAAATCACTCTTTTTAAAATCTCTAGCTTTCATAAGACAAACTGCAAGAGCATCTCCCAAAGCAAGGGTGAGTGTTGTAGAACTTGTCGGTGCGATATTAAGAGGGCAAGCCTCTTTGGTTACAACGACATCTATCACCAAGTCACTATATTGTCCGAGGGTAGAGTTTCTATCTCTTGTCATTCCGATAAGAGGCGTGTTAAACCTTTTGATATGAGGTAAAATGGAGCTGAGTTCTTCACTCTCTCCACTGTAGCTTATAGCGATTACAACATCATTTTTACCAATCATTCCCAAGTCGCCATGAAGTGCTTCTGTCGGGTGAAGAAAAAAACTAGGTGTTCCTGTAGAGGCAAAAGTTGCCGCCATTTTAGCCCCGATAAGACCAGATTTTCCAACACCTGTTATAACAAGTTTCCCACTGCACGCAAGTACCATTGCAACAGCTTTATCAAAAACATCAGTGATATTTTCTGCGGCTTGAAGCAAGGTTTGTGCTTCTATATTTAAGGTCTCTTTCGCAATCTCTTTGTAATTCATAGCGGTATTATATCCTCTTTTACTTACAGCTGAGACGCACACCACTCTAGACCTTTTTCGTACCCTAAATCAAAGCCGCTTTGGAGCTTGTTTAGTGAGAACATTTTTATATCACTTAGCTCTTTTGGGGCGATATACCATTTGCATTTTTTTATATCTTGGTGCAGTGTTGAACTAAAGAGGAGTTGTAAAACAGTTCTTATAAGAGAGAGAAAGTTGTCTTTACGCGCTATTTTATAGGGCATAAGATTGATGCCCAAAATCGGGTAGTTATATTTTAAAAGAGGCGTTGTTGGCATAAGGTTTAAAATGCCTCCATCCCCTAAAAGTTTATCTTTATCTTTAATAGGTTTAAAAATTGGAATCAGTGCGCAAGAGGCTAGGATGAGTGTCCGACCCTCACCCTCATTTGCATAGATAATTTCATGATTCGTTATGTCAGTTATGCAGGCATAAAAGGGAATGTGAGTCTCATTGAGATTTGCAAGAGGAAAGAGTTTGGAGATGACATCTGCTTTGTAGTCGATGCAAAAGAGACTTTTACGAAGCCAGTTGAACTTAAAAATATCTCTAAACTCTTGTGATTTGAGGATTTCTAGTACTTCTCTTGGCGAAGTTCCACATGCCAAAGCTCCGCCGACTACAGCGCCTGCACTTGTTCCGCTGATAGCTTTTATCTCTACTCCATTTTCTAGCAGAGCCTCTATAAATCCAAGATGAAAAGTCCCTCGTGCAGCTCCACCTGAGAGCGCTAAAGCTATCTCTAGTGCTGGTTTGGTTGGAGTTCTATGATGATCCATTGTCCATCCATCGTCTCAACAACTGCACTACAGTTTTCGACCCAATCACCGCAATTTAAGTACTGAATTTCATCTATCATTTTGTTCTCTGCTTTATGAATATGTCCACAGATTATGCCATCATATCCTTTGTTTCTTGCATGGGCGGTTAAGATATCTTCAAAGCCAGTGATGAAACTTACCGATTTTTTGATGTTGTCTTTTACATATTTTGAAAGTGACCAGTATCTCCCGACACCGACAACTTTTCTCGCTCTGTTTATGGCTTTGTTGAGGTGCAAAAGCAGATCATAACCAACATCTCCAATGTAAGTGAGCCATTTTTTACTCATTGTAATCGAGTCAAAAAAATCTCCGTGCGTTACGAAATATTTCTTTCCATTGATGCCATGATGGATAAAATCGTTTGCAATTGTCAGACGTTCCCCTAAAAGTATGGGAAGAAAAGGGCGCAAAAATTCATCATGATTCCCAGTGATATAAACAACTTCAGTCCCTTTTCTGGCTTTTCTGAGAATCTTTTGAATCACATCGGAGCTTGATTGTGACCAGTTAAATTTACGCTTGATTGCCCAGCCATCTATGATGTCTCCAACTAAGTAGAGATAGTCGGATTCATTGTCTTTTAAAAACTCTAATAGCTTTTCAGATTGTGAGAACTTTGTCCCCAAGTGAACATCAGATATAAAGATTGATTTATAGTGCACAGTTTTATAGGTATCCTTATTTAATATGTGAAATTTTATAGCAGGGAGGCTACAGCAAGGTTACATTTGTAATCTTGCTTGGATATAATGCCGTTTATGAAAAAAATAGTTATATTATTCAGCGGTAATGGGTTTAATGCACAAAATATTGTTCAAACACTCCATCAAAAAGAGTGTTTTGTGGCATGTGGAATTACAAACAACAGAGATGCCAAAGGGCTTGAAAAACTTCAAACACTTGGTGTAAAAACAGAGCTGCTTGAACATACAAACTTTGATTCACGAGAGGCATTTGATGCTGAACTTGTCAAAATTATCGACGCGTACAAACCCGACTTAGTGGTTCTAAGCGGCTTTATGAGAATCCTGAGTGAAGTTTTCACAAACAGCGTGCGCGCTATCAACATTCACCCCTCTCTGCTTCCAAAGTTTAAAGGTGCTCAGGCGATTGAGAGAAGCTTTGAGAGTTTAGACAAGGAGTGTGGAGTGAGTGTTCATTGGGTGAGTAGTGAGTTAGATGGTGGCGAACTTATCATGCAAAAGAGCTTTTTTAAGCAGACAAATGAGAGCTTAGAGAGTTTTTCTGCTAAAATCAAGCAAATAGAATATGAAATTATGCCAGAAGCGATTTTAAAGGTTCTAGGCTAATGAAAAGACAAATACAAAGGAGAAGTAATATATGAGAAACGTAATAGGAAAATTTCAGAGCAGTATTAATAGCTTAAAAGTTGAAGAGAGAGCACTCTACTGCAATACACTTATCTTAGGAGAAGAGGGTTCAGGAAAAACAAACCTCGCTTGTAAAATAAGAAACTTCGTCATCGACAACAGTGTCCCAACTATCTATATAGATTTCGCGGATTCCAATGAAGATGAGATTGAAGAGAGATACAAAGATGTCCATTTTAACTATGTGCGTTTTGATGAGAGTGAAGCATTTTTAGCAGAGTTAAATAAATTGGTTTCAGAGAAAAAACATATCTATATGTCCGTAGATCCAAGCTATTTTTCGACTAAAAGAGGTGTAAGAAGTAAACTTACACAAACACTTCAGTTGGAAGCTCTTTTAGAGAACTATTACTATTTTTTCCATGACATTAAAAATCTCGATGGTTTCTACACAAAGTTTGAAGACTTCTTGTTTTACATGCTGAGTTTTTTAAATATGAAAAAATATGGACTTACTTTTCTTGCACAGCCACATGAAGTTTTTGAGAGCCCTCAGTTAAAACTTCTTTTTACTCTGCTTTACATCGGAAAGTGTTCAAACTTGGAGTATTTTAATACAGCTGAGTTGAAAAACCTGCCAAAAAATATGTTCTACTATCAGTATAGAACACCGCACCGTACTATTTTGTTTAACGATATTGTAAGCGATATTGTAAATATTGATGAGTACATTTTAAAAGATTAAAAATGCAAAAACTATTTGACGAACTTGGTTCACTTGACAGGCGCTGTTGTGAAGCGTTTGCTCTGAGTGAAGATATTCTTATGGAGCATGCGGCACAAGGGATGTCCGAATATATTCGTCAAAATTTTGCTCTCAACTCGAAAGTGATTGTGGCATGTGGAAGTGGAAACAATGGAGCGGATGGACTTGCTCTTGCAAGACTTCTTCATGCGGATTACCAAGTAGAGATTTTTTATGCCAAAGAACCAAGTTCGCAGATGGCTCTCCTTCAAGCAAAGCGTGTCCAAGCGCTCCACATTTCCACATGCCAAGAACTTAGCAGTTGTGATGTTTTAGTTGATGCCATTATTGGCACAGGACTCAGCGGAAGTTTTAATGCAGAGATAGATTCGATTTTAAAAGAGATGAACAAACTTCAAGCTTTTAAAATTGCCTGCGACATTCCCTCAGGTATCCAATCAAACGGTATCTGCGCTCAAAATTGCTTCGTTGCAGATGTCTCACTCACGATGGGTGCTTTAAAAAAGAGTATGTTCTTAGATGAGGCGAAAGCCTTTGTCGGAGAGATAAAAGTTTTGGATTTAGGCGTTTCACGCAGAGTATATGAAGGGGATTCAAACTGGAACTTACTCGATTTGGAGGATTTAAAACTTCCACATAGAGGAGAGAAAGATTCTCATAAAGGAAGCTACGGACATCTCGCTTTGGCATGTGGAAACAAAGCAGGGGCAAGTATTATAAGCGCGCAGAGTGCTTTGCGTTTTGGTGCTGGTTTGGTGACACTTGTCGGTTATGAAAATGTGCAGATTCCAGAGATACTTATGTACTCACATGCTCTACCTGCAAACACAACTGCTTTGGCATGTGGAATGGGTTTAGGGAATGAATTTAGTGAAGTGGAACTAGAGAACTTTTTAGACAATTCCCTTCCAATGGTTGCGGATGCAGATATTTTCCACATGCCAATCCTGAAAAAAATCCTTCAAAGAGAAGATATAGTTTTAACTCCACATGCCAAAGAGTTTGTCTCTCTTTTGAAGATAACGGGCATCGCAGATGTTACAGTTGAGGAGTTGCAGAAAAACCGCTTTAAATATGTAGAGGCGTTCTGCGCACAATTTCCACATGCCACACTTCTCTTAAAAGGTGCGAATGTTATCTTGGCATGTGGAAATGCTTTTTACATCAATCCACATGGCACATCTGCCTTGGCAAAAGGTGGAAGTGGCGATGTTCTAAGCGGGCTTGTTGGCGCACTTTTAGCGCAGGGTTACACACCTCTTCAAGCTGCTATCCATGCCTCTTTGGCACATACAAAATTGGCGATAAACTATAAGGGTGCTGATTTTTCACTTACTCCTCGTGAGTTGATAGAAGGGATAGCTAATCTATAAGATTGCTTATGTTATAAGTCATACAACACAAAAGATAGGAATAGAAATATGAATCACATTTTAAAAATCGGAAAATATGAACTAGGCTCTCGCCTCATTGTAGGGAGTGGCAAATATAAAGATTTTGAGACAACAAAACTCGCAACACTTGCAAGCGGGAGTGAACTTATTACAGTTGCCGTTCGCCGTTTAAACATCACAAACCCAGACCAAGAAAATCTTCGCGATACTTTTGCTGGCACAAATGTAAAATTTTTACCAAACTCTGCGGGGTGTGTCACTGCCGAAGAAGCAATCACAACGTTTAGACTTACACGTGAGGCTACGGGGATTGATTTGATAAAGCTAGAGGTTATCGGAGATACGCAAAAAACACTTTATCCTGATGTCTTAGAAACTATCAAAGCGTGTGCAGTTTTAGCCAAAGAGGGTTTTACGATTATGGCATATACTTCAGATGACCCAATCATGGCAAAGCGTTTGGAAGATGCAGGCGCACATGCGATAATGCCTCTTGCCGCTCCTATTGGTTCAGGTCTTGGGATTCAAAATCCATACAACATAGTCTTTATTCGTGAAGCGGTTAATGTACCTGTGATTGTAGATGCAGGAATCGGGTGTGCAAGTGATGCCGCCTACGCTATGGAGCTTGGGGCTGACGGCATTTTAACCAACACGGCAATAGCACAGGCGCAAAACCCTATGTTCATGGCTGAAGCGATGAAACACGCGGTTATCGCAGGTCGTCTCTCTTACCTCTCAGGAAGAATCCCAAAAAGACCTTATGCAACTGCATCAAGCCCAGTCGATGGAATGATTCAGTTTTAACTTCAGCATGTGGAAATTTTTAATTTCCACAAGATAGCACTTTGCTAGACACTTTCTCGATACACTTTCTACTTTTAATTAACCTCTTCTCATCAATCGGAATAGTATGAATAACAGCAATAAAAAAGAGTATGAAAGCTTAACACTTGTCGGTTTGGGTGCGAGTGCAGGTGGTTTTGAGGCTCTAAAAAAGTTTATCGAAAATATAGAACAAAGTGATAATATCGCTTATGTGATTGTCCAGCATTTAGACCCAAAACAGCCGACACTCCTTGGTTCGCTCTTAGAGAGATTTTCTAAGATACCAATTGTTCAGATTACAAACGGTATCTCTCCCAAAGGAGATACTATCTATTTGTGTCCTCCAAATACTGACCTGCTTATCGAAGATGCCCAATTTTTACTCGTGCCTCCTTCTCAAAAACCCTATCCTAAACCCTCTATCAACAGATTTTTTAAATCTCTTGCCTTAGAGAAAAAAGAGAAAGCTATCGGGATTATTCTCAGTGGAACAGGGAGTGATGGGGCGGAGGGCGTGGTCGCCATTAAACAAGCAGGTGGTTTGGCACTAGCCGAGAATGAAAATGCAAAATATTTCTCTATGCCAAAAGCGGCAATCGATACACATGCCGTAGATGCGGTACTCTCCCCAGACCTTATGGCACAGAGAATCATTTTAGCCATCGAAGACCCGAGCTATTTTGAGAAGCATTTTGATGTTTTAGATAACATAGATAAAATTTTCAGACTGCTTAATCAAAAGAGTGATGTCGATTTTAGCGACTATAAAGAGAGTACGATTTACAGACGTCTGGAGCGAAGGATTTTCGACACGAAGTCTGAAAATGTTGCCGAATACATCACACTTTTACAGCGTTCACCTGCGGAGATTATGAAGCTCAAAAAAGAGCTTCTCATCATCGTCACCTCTTTGTTTCGTGATAAAGAGGCTTTTAAAGCTCTTGAAGAGAACCTCACAAATCTCATAAAAGAGAAAGAGGAAAATCACATAAGAATCTGGGTAAGTGCCTGTGCGTACGGCGATGAAGCCTACTCAACCGCCATCGTTGTAAGTGAAATACTTAAAAAATTAAACCAAAGAAACAAGGTAACCATTTTTGCAACCGACATCAGCGAAGAGGCAATAGACGAAGCGAGGAACAAAACATACTCAAAAGATGAAATTCGCGAAGTTCCCAAAAGGCTTCAAGAACTCTATTTTCTGGAAAATCATGGAAGATTTATGCCCGTAAAAGAGATTCGCGAGATGATAGTTTTCTCAAAGCATGATGTCATAAAAGACCCACCTTTTTTAAACCTTGACCTTGTCAATTGCCGTAATCTACTCATCTATTTTAACTCAGAGTTGCAGCAGAGAATACTCAGTATCTTTTACTATGCACTCAAATATGAAGCACTTATGTTTCTTGGGCTCTCAGAGACTATCGGCGCACTGAAAACTCTTTTTTCTACGGTGGACTCGAAGTACAAAATTTACCGAAAATCCAATGACATGGGAAGCATAAATATAGAATCTTTTGCCTACTTTCAAAAAAGAGATTTTAAAAGAAGCTCTAAAAAAAGCCGTGACGAAGAGAGTGTCTTTGACATAAACAGCTCAGTAAACACAGCGGTAGCAGGCTATTTTGCAGAAAATGGAATTGTGGTAGATTCCAACGCAAATGCACTTTTTTACAGAGGCGAAAATAGATATATCTCCTACCCGCAAGGTATTGTTACAAGTGATGTGTACAAGCAGATTGCCGACTTCTTGAGGTTGGATTTACGTGCAACAATAGCCGAAGCCATTAAAAATGAGAGCGTTGCAACCTCGAAAAAAATCAGACTTTTACCTATGACGCAGGAGAGAAACTATGTGGTCATTACTGTTTTTCCTCTCACAAAAAACAAACTCTCAGAGAACAGTTTTTTTGTTACCTTTACGGAGATAAGCGAAAAAAGTGAGAAAGAAATTTCTATTAAAAAACTCAAAACCTTGGGTGTTGAAGAGGTGAATGTTTTAGAAAGCGAACTCGCTTCCATAAAAGAGCGGTTGCAAATCACTATCGAAGAGCTTGAGACTTCAAACGAAGAGTTGCAAAGTACAAATGAGGAACTCCAAAGCACAAATGAGGAGTTGGAGACTTCAAACGAGGAGCTTCAAAGCACAAATGAGGAGCTTCACACGGTCAATGATGAGTTGGAGTTTAAGAACAATGAGTTAGCCTTCGTCAACGAAGCTTTACATGAAGTTGTCGAAGTTGTCAATACAAATGTACTCATTTTAGATAAAAATCTAGACCTCTTTTTACATACAAAAGGGATAGAAAAGTTTTTTAAAATCAACTTTTTATCCAAGCGAATTAACCTCAATGACATCATCTTTAACTCTGAAGTGACTATTCCAAACCTCTTTGAAAATGTGAAAAATGTCATTAAAAACGAAAAAGATGTCAACCACGATTTGATTATAAATAAGCGGATTTACTGGTTTCAGATAAAAAGAATCCGTTTTTCAAGCGATGAGTACGGCGTAGTTATAGGCTTTACGGACAAAACAGAAATCATACGAAATCAAGAGATAATGTTCCAGCAATCTAAGCTTGCAAGCATGGGAGAGATGATAGGAAATATCGCTCATCAGTGGAGACAACCCTTAAACTCGCTCTCTTTGAACCTTTTTGCCTTAGAGAAAAAGTTTGACACAGAGACGGTGGATAAACAATCTTTCGTCTCTTTTTCAACAAAAACAAGAAAAACGATTGAGCACATGTCCGATACCATTAATGATTTTAGAGATTTTTTCAACCCAAACAAAGACCAGCACTTTTTCTCTTTGAGTAATGTTTTGGAAAAAACAAAAACATTCATAAAAGATGCTTTTATCAACATCGACATCTCTATTCCTGCAAAAACGCAGAGCGATGTTGAGATATATGGGTATGAAAATGAGTTTGCACAGGTCATCATCAACATTTTAAACAACTCAAAAGATGCCATAGAAAAAAACAAGATAGCAAAAGGGTTTATCAATATCACTGTTTCAAAAAAACAAGACGAGGTAATTATTACCATCATAGATAACGGCGGGGGAGCAAACAAAGAGATTATAGATAGAGTTTTTGAACCCTACTTTACGACAAAAGAGAAAAAAGATGGAACGGGAATAGGACTTTATATGAGTAAGATGATTATAGAAAACAGTATGCACGGCTCTATAAAAATGGCAAATTTTGAAGAGGGAATGAAGAGTGAGATTTTTTTTAAGATAGGTGGTATAAATGAATAAAAGTATTTCGATTTTATATGTGGAAGATGATGTTTTAACCGTCGAGGCATTTTTGGATGCTTTTGGGGATGTTTTTAAAAAAGTACATGTGGCATATAACGCAAGTGACGGGTTTGAACTCTTTTTAAAAGAGAAACCCGACATCGTTTTAACTGATTTGCAGATGCCAAAGATGAGCGGTTTAGAGCTAATTGCAAAGATAAGAGAGATAAATCAAAATATCCCCATTATCGTAAACTCGGCATTTAACAACACAAAGTTTTTGCTTGAGAGTATCAACCTTCATGTGAATGAGTACACGATGAAACCGACTGACCCTTATAAACTTTTGACTGTATTTGAGAAAATTTCACGAACGATTCTCCTTGAGCGTTCTGTCAAACACTCTCATGCGATGTTCCAAACGGTAATCAATGAGATGCCAGACCCTGTTGTTTACATCAACAAAGACAAAAGTGTAGCCATGTTCAACGATGCGGCGAAAAAGTTTAACCAAGAGGTGGTGGGAAAAGAGAGTTTTACTTGCCATGAACTTATTTTTAAAAATGTACAATCCTGCTCAAACGAAACGATTACTTGCCCCATAGAAACCATAAACAGAACAAAAGAGCCTGTGACACTCTACAATCTAAAAGCGATTATTGAAGATACAGAGCGTTGTTTCGATATTCATATTCGCCCAATTTTTAATGAAGAGAATGAGATAAACGGCTATATCGAGATTATGCATGATATGACAGAGTATGTAAAAATGAATAGCCAACTTATGGATGAGAAAAATAAACTCGAACATCTCTCTATGCACGACCAGCTCACACGTCTGCCCAATCGAAGACTTCTAAATGACAGAATGGAGCAGGTTATAAAAAGAAACACAAGAACAAAAGAGAGTTTTGGTGTATTTTTTATGGATTTGGATCATTTTAAAGAGATAAATGATACTTTGGGACATTTAGTGGGAGATATTTTACTTGTGGAGTTTTCAAAAAGAGTGCTTGATTGCATTCGTGAACAAGATACCTTCGCTCGCATTGGTGGGGATGAGTTTGTACTCATCGTCGAGAACAGTGAGGATGAGAAACACTATGAAGAGTTTGCAAAAAAAATCCAAGAGATGCTTAAAGAGCCTTTTCTCATTCAAGGGCAAACTATCTATTCGGCATGCAGTATTGGGATAACTGTTTTTCCACAGGATGGCACTACCCCTGAAATACTCATAAGCAACGCCGATGCAGCTATGTATTTTGCCAAACACTCTGGACGTAGCACCTTCACCTTTTATGCACAAGAGATGAGAGAGAAAGCTTCAGCGTACTTAAACGAAGGAAGTGACTTTATACGGGCTATAGAGGAGGAGGAACTTGTTTTGTATTATCAGCCAATTCGCAATATGGCATGTGGAAAATTTACGAAAATCGAAGCACTTTTACGATGGAGGCATGTGCAAAACACGCTTCTCCTTCCAGATGAATTTTTGCCTATTGCCAAGAAAGCGGGAGTTCTTACAAGGGTTGATTTTTGGGTTTTAGAGAATCTCTTTAAAAATTTTGAGATACAAACATTTGAAAATCTTGGCATAGAGAGTATCTCCGTCAATATAACATCTGAGACATTTCTTTCCAAAGGTTTTGTCCAAAAGCTTGTTCATCTGATGGAATCATATAGTTTTAAGGCAAGTTTTTTAGTGCTTGAAATCATTGAAAATCAATTTATGCAAGATACACGCTCTTCTCAAAATATACTTCTTGAGCTTCGTGCTTTAGGTATTAGAGTAGCAATCGATGACTTTGGAACAGGTTATTCACCGCTAACTTATCTGCCTGAATTTCCCATAGATGTACTTAAAGTTGATAAATCGTTTGTTAAGAATATTACGACGGATAAAAAAGCTTTTAAACTGCTCAAAAGTATTCTCACTTTAGCAAATATATTGGAGTATGAAGTTATTGTCGAAGGTGTTGAGTTAGCGTCTCAAGTCGATTTACTGCTTCTTGAAGAGATAAGCTATATTCAGGGCTTTTATTTTGCTAAACCGATGGATTACGATGCTTTAAAGCTATTTTTAGTACAATAAATCACTATGGATTCAAAAGAAAATATAACTTTACTCTTTGTTGAAGATGTCATTGAGGAGGGAAGAAAAAATGAAAGATAACTTAGTACAACTAGCACAGCATTGCTACTGGGATAGAGAGTTTGAGTCTTTAACTGTTGGGGGTAATTACGTAAAGTTGACGGCTTCGCAAACGAATTTACTTGCGCATTTGGTCGAAAATCTTAATCGACCTGTTCATAGCATAGACATTTTTAACGAGTTAACCCATCTACTCTGTAAAGAGTACAGCCTCAAAAGTGTTCGTAACCTTATAAGCACTCTGAGAAAAAGTGTTCCCAGCCTCAATATTCTCAATATTTATGGCGGCTACTATATGCTTAGAAAAGAGAACGCCTCTTCTAATGTAGAGTTTAAAGATGATCTGTATGAGATTTTAGAGCAGTCAATCAGCCCGACTATCATTACAAACCCTAATGAGGATGATAACCACATTATTTATGCGAACAACGCCTTTATAGAGCTTTTTGAGTACACTTTTGAAGAGGTGGTGGGACATAACTGCCGTTTTTTGCATAGTGACGACACGGAGCAGTTGGCTTTAGATGAAGTAAGAGATGCCATCCATGAAAAAAAATCTATCACGGTCAATCTTCACAACTACACGCATAGTGGAGCTCTGATTTACAATGAGGTAACCATCAGCCCCATTTTTGACAAGAAGAGTGGCAAGCTAAAATACTATTTGGGTATTTACAAAGATGTAACAACGACTCAAAGATTGATGTAGCACTTCAAAGGAGAACTTTGAGCTGCACAAGTTACTCTAAAATTCCCAGTAGACCTAACATAACTACAAACATAGCAACAGGAATGATATAACGTAGAGAGAAGTACCACGCTTCAAATGCAAACCCAAGGTGCGGTTTGAGAATGGATTCGACTCTCTGCTTCTCCATAACAAAACCAACAAACACAGACATAGCCAAGCCACCAAATGGAAGCATAATCGCGGATGTGACATAATCCACCCAATCAAAAAAGTTGCGACTTCCCCAAGTAAGTTGCTCTTTAAAGCCATCGATATTGGAGAGAATCGCAATGATTCCGATAAGATAGAAGAAAAGCCCCATAGAGATAGAAGCTTTGAGTCTGCTCCAGCCAAATCTATCGATGAAGTACTGAACCATTGGTTCAACTAAGGAGACTCCAGAGGTAAGTCCTGCAAAAGCAAGCGCTATAAAAAAGGCAACTGCAAAAACATTTCCTATGATTCCCATCTCATAAAAAGCGGCAGGAAGAGAGATAAAGACAAGCCCTGGACCTTTTGCAGGACCTGCTCCATATTGATAGAGAAAAGTAAAAAGCATAAGTCCAGCAACAATGGCAATCGTGGTATCTAAAAAGAGAACCCAAAAAGCATTCGTCACAAGGTTGGAGCCTTTTTCCATAGATGCAGAGTAGGTCATAATCGCACCCATACCAAGCGAGAGCGTGAAAAAGGCGTGTCCAACCGCAACAACAAAAGCTTCTGAGTTTATTTTAGACCAATCAGGCGAAAACATGAACTCGAAAGCTTTTCCAAAAGTGTCAAGCGTCGTCGAATATGCGAACATACCTAGTAAAATAATCATAAGCGTTGGCATTAAAACCATATTCATCTTCTCAATACCGCCCTTGATACCTCTGGTTAAAACATAGGTAATCCAGCTAAATGCCATCGTGTGGTAGAAAAGTTGTGTGAGGAAATCTGTGTGAAGCATAGCGCTAAAAGTTGTCTCCGCCTCTTTAACGGTTGAGGGAAGATATGTGAGCGAAGTGACGATGTAGTGAAATATCCACCCAATCACAACGGAGTAAAATATCATAACAAAAAGACCTGCTAACGCTTGAAAACCAGCATATTTCCACATGCCAGAGTTCCTTGGTGCCAACTCCTCAAAAGAGGTAACAGTATCTTTACGTCCAAGGTATCCAATGAGCATCTCTGCTATCATAATAGAAAAGCCTACAAAGAGTACGGTTATGAGGTAAACTAAGACAAAAGCACCTCCTCCATACTCTCCTGCAATATAAGGAAACTTCCATATATTCCCAAGTCCAACAGCACTTCCTGCTGCTGCTAATATAAAACCAATCCTACTAAATCTAGCTATTTTCATACAGTACATCCCCCTAAGATGAAGCAATTATACTGAAAATAATAAATATATAAAAGAATTACTAATTTAGTATTGACATTCGCACTCTTATTGACTATAATTTCGCCTCATTAATCAGCTAATCGCTTGGTTTTTGTGTATAGGTCGGGGTGTAGCTCAGTATGGTTAGAGTACCTGGTTTGGGACCAGGGGGCCGAAGGTTCGAGTCCTTTCACCCCGACCACTTTTTAAATTACAACTTTTTATATTTTTGGCATGGTGGGATTAGCTCAGTTGGTTAGAGCACTGGTTTGTGGTGCCGGGGGTCACGGGTTCGAGCCCCGCATCCCACCCCATAGAAAAATAAAATATAAAACTTAATAATAAATACAGTAGCGTTCGTGGCTCAACTGGATAGAGTTTCGGATTTCGGCTCCGAGGGTTATAGGTTCGAATCCTATCGGGCGTACCATTTAATGAAAACGATAAATGAACGAAGTCCATTTATCTACGCTAGACGCTTGGTCACTGAAGCTTTGATTTTTTCCTAAAATCAAGATTTAAGAGCAGGTTAAAGTTACAATCAAAATGTGCGTCCATAGCTCAGCTGGATAGAGCAATGCCCTTCTAAGGCATAGGCCAAAGGTTCGAATCCTTTTGGGCGTACCACCTATTTACATTGTCATGTCTGAAGAGACAAAAAAAACTTATCTACAACGTGCGCGGATGTGGTGAAATTGGTATACACGCCAGACTTAGGATCTGGTGCCGCAAGGTGTGGAGGTTCAAGTCCTCTCATCCGCACCATCTACAACAAATAATCTCCAAAAACTACTTATACAGCGAACTTTACTAATAAATTTAAGTTTTCTATTAAATCTATTTGCTACCCTATTGCTACCCATTATACCACTCCAGTTATTGATTGTATTTTATCGTAAAAGCTTTCATCTCCGCAGGGCTTACCTATTCTTGTTTTTTCTTTTAGTAATTTTGTTTCTGCTCTTTTGAGTGCTAGAATAATTAAATATTACGCAACGCTTAAAACAATATCTTGGCATGTGGAAACAACCATTACCTAGTTTCCACATGCCAAGATATGATATTTAACCCGTGGGTGTCAGTTTTGCAATATAGATAATTTTATTCAGTAATTTATCTCGTAACAAAATATAAATTTAAATAAAATAACAATACATGTAAGCCTCCCCTAAACTAGAACCAGTTTAAACGGAACAATTCTTCTCCTGATTGTACTTATCTAAATATTCAACAGGACTTAATTTACCTAAAATTGAGTGTGGTCTATAGTTATTATAGTCATA
>Ga0210017_1000179_pt1 | contig 49491 bp, 22 predicted proteins | sample CryGeyCG2014_020_FD_183966 | JGI IMG/M metagenome (GOLD analysis project Ga0210017, IMG submission 183966) | Groundwater microbial communities from aquifer - Crystal Geyser CG08_land_8/20/14_0.20 (SPAdes) (version 2) | ecosystem: Environmental > Aquatic > Deep subsurface > Groundwater | place... | reverse complement strand
AAGAGTTTGCTCCCTGTCCCAAGGACATTCCTGGCGCAATTTCCTCACGATTTCAACAAATTGCTCAAATTTTTGGCCAAGTTTTTTCATCATTACTATTTTATTTTACCATATCCCTCACCTTGCTTCAAAATTCCACATGCTTTCATGCAAGATTTAGCCTGCTTATCCCGATATACTAAGTAGAAAATGGCCACAAAAAATACTACAACCAAACAAGCGGTTGCGGACAAGCAAAACGGTCCGAGCCTTGAGTCCTTGGGGCTAAAATCACCCATTGAGATTTTTGATATTTTGTCGATCTTAAGGGTTGATAATGAACCGCTTATCAAAAGCAGCCAAGCTTTACTGGACCAAAAGCTCAAGGCCCAAACTATTATGGAATATTTTAAGACTAAATTTAATATTAGCCCGGGCGATCTGCCCTATCTTGCCTCAATGATCAAGCACGACCTAAAACACGGCAAGATCAAATTAAGGAGAAACTAAGGTGGGTGACCTGTCACAAAATATCGGTAATATTGGTGGGGTTAGACCAACCCAGCGCTCAGAAGGTACCCAAGCTGGTGTCTACTTAAGCTCTGACCAAATCGAAGACTATAAAGCTAGAATCAGACAGGTCCAAACCTCGCCAGCCGAAAGGTTCACAGAAATCCCAGCTACGTTAGGCCGGCTTAATCCAGACGCGGCCGCTCAAGACCCAACACCAATCAACCGGCAGATCATCCAAGAGGCAGCCCAAGCACCTGACCCAAGCAACAGCACGGCTGGCATTGAACAGCTAGCTGGCAATTTGCAAGTTATTTACGCACTGCTGCCACAGGCTCGGCCCCTGGCACGACAGGCTGCAGCAGAACAGCGCTTAGTAGGAGGCAAGGCATGAACCCAGAAAAAAGCGCTTTAGAGCAATTAGAAGATATGCTTAAGGAATTTTGGCGGCAGCTGGCTAGGCCATCTATCATTGCCGCTCGCCACGCAGAATTTCTCATTGAGCCAAAGATCTTTATCGGCGATAAGCTCCATCCTGAGATCTTAAAGCTTTTGACCTTAAATTATTTGGCCAATACTTCACGCCAAGATTCTGGCACTGGCAATAACATTGAGGTTTCAACAGAAAAGATCGTGATCAAAAATCAAAAGGGCAAACCAGTGGTCATTATCCGCGACCAAGAGATTGTCCAGCAATTCCTTGCTCAGCAAGCTTAAGCTTATCGCAGCCTTTGATCTCTAACCGCCTCAGCCGACCATCAAAAAAAGCCACTATTAATTGATCGTTTTCCTCTTTGATGCTCTTAACCCCAGCTTGCAGCGCCTTGACCTTTAAGGATAAGAGTTCAAATAACTTGGCCAGTTTAGCTGGGACAGGGCCAAAACGCTCAAGCAGCTCTTGCTTCATCTCCAAAAGCTCAGCTTGGCTCTGCAATAGGTTCATCCGACGGTAGACAGCAATCCGCTGTCGCTCGTCAACAATATAGGCTTCTGGAATAAACCCTTCGACTTTAAGGTCAAGCATTACCTCACGGGGACTGACCGATTTTTGTCCCTTAACCTCGCGCACCGCCTGCTCCAGCAGTTCACAATAGAGGTCAAAACCAACTTCAAGAATGTGGCCTGACTGCTCTCGGCCTAAAAGATTGCCTGCACCCCTGATCTCTAGATCACGCATCGCCAATTTATAGCCAGAGCCCAAAGCTGTAAATTCAGTGATTGCTGCCAAACGCTGCTGAGCTTCGGTTGTCATAACCTGGTGTGGCTGATAAAACAAATAGGCGTAAGCCTTGACCGCAGACCGGCCCACCCTGCCCCTAATCTGGTAAAGCTGAGACAAACCAAAATGGTCAGCGTTATTGATCAAGATCGTATTAACGTTTTGGATATCAAGCCCAGATTCAATGATCGAGGTGCAGACCAAAACATCAAATTTGCGATCAAGAAAATCGATCATGGTGTTTTCTAACTGACGCTCTGGCATTTGGCCATGGGCCACTGCTACCTTAGCCTCAGGCACTAATCTTTTGATCTTAGCCGCCGCCCCAACAATCGTTTTGACCACATTATGTAAAAAATAGATCTGCCCGCCGCGGTCAATCTCGCGCAAAATAGCTTCGCGGACCACGGCCTCGTTGTAAGGCAAAACATAAGTCCTAATCGGCGAGCGGTCAATGGGCGCGGTATTGATCACACTTAGGTCCCTTGCCCCGGCCAGGGACAGGTAAAGTGTCCGCGGGATCGGCGTAGCGCTTAAGGTCAGCACGTCAACATTTTGTTTTATTTTTTTTAGCCGCTCCTTGTCCCTGACCCCAAAGCGTTGCTCTTCATCAATGACCAGCAGTCCCAGATCGTGAAAGCGAACATCCTTGGACAACAAGCGATGGGTGCCAATCACAATATCAATTTTGGCCCGGGCCAGGTCCGCTACAGTTTGCGCCTGATCTTTTTTTAAGCGAAAACGAGACAGCATGGCAATGACAAACGGGGTTTCCTTAAAACGCTCTTTAAAATTATTATAATGCTGTTCAGCCAAGATCGTGGTCGGCACCAAAATCACAACTTGTTTGCCTGCAGCCGCAGCTTTGGCCGCGGCTCGGACTGCGACCTCGGTCTTGCCATAGCCAACGTCACCACAAACCAGGCGGTCCATGGGCCGTGACGCTGCCATATCTTCTTTGGTCGCAAGGATCGCTCTTTGCTGGTCAGGCGTTTCCTCAAAAGGAAAAGTGTCTGCCAGATCTTTTTGCCAAAGATCATCTCCCAAAAAACTAAAGCCTGGCAGTTTTTGGCGGTGGGCATAAAGGTGCAAGAGTTCGCTGGTCATGTCTGTGAGCGCTTTTTTTACCCGCGACTTGGTCTTTTCCCATTGACCGCTGCCTAACTTGGACAAGCGCGGGCTGGCGCCGCCAGCAGCGGAAAATTTCTCGACCATCCCGACCATGCTCGGCGGCACATAAACCTTGGCCTTTTGCGCAAACTCTAAGACCAAATATTCACGCTCAATCCCTTCGATCGTCAAAAGCTCTAAGCCTTGATAAAGCGCTACCCCATAATTTTCGTGCACCACATAATCACCTATTTTTAGCCGGGCCAACAACTCTTCAGCCACGCCTTCTTTAACCATAGGCCTGGCCCGACGTGGCCGGCCGATTTCACCAAAAAGCTCGCGGTCAGACAAAAGCTCTAAGTCGGCTATTTGGCAACCGCCACGCAAATTCCCTTCAATTACAACCGCACTAATTTCTTCGCGCAAGCGGGCCGCGTGCCGGCTGACCACAATTGTCTGATCAGATATATCAGTTAACTGCTGCCGGTAATCAAGCGGCTGGCTAAAGAGCACAGGAGTATCAGGCCCTAAAAAAGCAGATAATTCTAATTGTTTGAAAGGAGCAGCTAATTTTTTTATCTCTAAGAGATCAAGGTAGGCAAGCGGGCTGGGAAAAGTCTTGGCCCGAGCCAGCTCTCGTTTAACAAGCTGCTCAAGCTCAACAATATTATCAAAGGCCACCAAGGTTTGTTTAGAAAAATGTGCGAAAACCGGCTTAGCAAACTCTTCACTAGCCGACACAACCACGGCTTCGGCTAACGAGCCCAACGAGCGCTGGTTATACGTTGCAAAACTGCGCAAACTGACCAAGAGATCATCAGCTAGCTCCAACCTAATTGGCTGCTTAAGGTTAACGGGAAAAATATCAACAAGTCCGCCCCTGACTGAAAACTCACCAGGCTCACCCACAATGTCAAAGCGCTGGTAACCCAAATCAACCAAACGCATGATCAATTTATCTAAGGGTAAGCGCTGCTTAGAAACTAAGGACAGTGCCTCAATTGTTTGGCTAGTCTGCCACATTAACGCCTTGATCGGTGCCACGATTAGCAGCGGCGACTTTTTTTTGAGCTGCCAAAGCAAACCCAACCTTTCCCCAATTATCTCTCGGCTAACTAGCAAGCCCTCGCCTGGCAACATATCAGGAGCTGGAAAAAGCGCGACCTTGGCTCGGCTAAACAGCTCTAGCTCTTCTTTAACTGCCTCTGCCTTGGCTGTGGTGGCCACGACAATCAAAATTATAGGAAAATGAGCGTGGCAAGCTGTCAGCAGCAATGAGCTAGCTGCGCCTGGCAAACCAGCAAAAGCAGCTTGGCCTGAGTGACACAACAATGTTATCTGCTCTTTAAACTGTGGGTGTTGGCCTATTGTTTCAAGTAAACGGGTAAACGGCATGGCAGAGTTATTCTAACACATTGAATTTATTCATGGCTGACTTAAAACCGTCCCTAACTGCCAGCTCAACTGCCTCGGTCGCTGTCAGGACTGCCTCGGCCAAAACTTTAGCTTCTGCAGGCGGAATTTTTGCCAAGACATAGTCAGCGGTTTCCTGGCTAGGCTGATTTTTGCCAATACCTAGGCGGACCCGGGGGAAAAGCGGCGAGCCAATCGCCTCAATAATTGATTGCACCCCTCGGTGGCCGCCAGAGCTGCCGCTCTCACGCAACCTAAGCTGGGCCAACACCAGGTCAACATCATCGTAAATTACAATCAGCTTTTCTGGCCCAAGTTTATACCAGGCTAATAAGGCTTGGACTGCCTGGCCAGAATTGTTCATAAAGGTCTGGGGTTTAGCAAAAATAACCTTGTGCCGGGCCACCCGTGTTTCAGCTATTAATGAGGAAAATTTTGTTTTGAACTGACCAATCTCCCAACGAGCAGCTAATTGATCAATAACCTGAAAGCCAAGATTGTGTCGGGTTTTAGCATACTCCTCACCAGGATTGCCTAGCCCAACAATTAAGTACATACCCTATCTGCCGTAGGAAAATTCAATGCCAAAGCGAACATCATGGGCGACTTCACTGATGGCTGCGGCTGGTTTATCCTTTAGGTAAGTCACGCCAAGTACCTCTGTAAACATTCTAAACTTATGAAAAAACTCAACTTCACTGGTGCGGCTGCGCCAGGGCTCAAAACGCACGCCCACGCCATAATCCGCAACATTCAAGAAAGAATAGCTCGCCCCGCTCTTGCCTGAATAAGTTACATCTGCCCTTAGGTACGGGGCAATCCCATCAGCCAGATAAATCCCAATCTTGGGCTGAAAGTAAACTACATAGTCCTTAAATTCTTCCCAGCCAAAATTTGTTTCTCGATAAGAAACAGTTGACCAAAGCTCGCCCCAAGGCTTTTGCCGGTCAGGCTTTTCTTGGTTCCACTCGTGCCAAATTTCCAGGCCATAGCGGGTATCTTCCTTGGCCAAAGTCTCGGCCGACGCGGCATTTTTTAAGTAGGAGGCAGAAAGCTTTTCAGCAAAGAGCTTGACCCCAGGCAGCCACTCGTTGGCCCAGTTGGTCGCTGGAAAATCGCGCAGCGGCATGACCCTTAGGCCATATCCAGAAAAAAGTGAATTGTCCCAATAATCATTTGATTGTGAGCCAACCCCATAATACACACCATAAACCTGAAGCGGCGCACTCCCAACATTAAGACCAACTTTACCCTCAAAACGCGCCAGGCTAGAGGAAAAATTCTTGTTTTCCAAGTTGGTATCAAAGAAGGCCGCGTTATTCCACAGCTCAATAAAAAGAGCTGAGGGGACAAGCGTTTTAGGTTGACCGCTGTCCTGGGCCATGGCAAAGCCAGACAAGAACATAGCCAGCAATAAACCTGACAATAAGATCTTTTTCACTTATTCACCTTTAAGCCTATTAAGCCTTGGTTTAGTCTTCAACAATCAAGACAATATTGTCTAGGTTTAAATTCACCAAGGCATCGCCTTTTGAACCTAAACAGATTACTTGCAGTTGCAGCAAACCGCCAGAGCCGCTAGCTTGCTTGAAATTGAAAACATCATCGCCAACACCTGGGTTATCATCAACAAAGTCATCAAAAGCAATCACTACCCGCTTCCAACCCTGCCAATCCACCCGAATATCAGTCACATATTTGTCGTCATAAATTGGGGCATAGCTCTTGGCTGGATCCTGCTCTACTTGCCAATTGTTGTTATCATCATCAAGCAGCTCAATTTTGATCGTGCCAGACCCTGGGCCATTGCCATAAATATCTACAGACAAGGCATTGTACTTGGCAAAATCAAGGTTTTCCTTGGCCAAATAAGTGCCGCAACCACCAGAATACCAATTCTTGGCATTGCCTTTTAGCAACAGCGAGTATTTACCAGCCTGGCCAGCTACTTCACGCTCGCCACCAGTATAAGTATCATTGCTCACAGCCTTAGCAGTTTGAATGTCAAAGGTCCACCACTCCCGCGGGGCCCGTAAACTGCCAGACTCAAAATCATCAATCACATATTTGTCCCCTGCCTGACCCACTGTAGCAGTTTTATCACTGGTCGGGCTACTATTATTAGTAGTATTAGTATCAGGCGCCCCACCCATTGCCATGGCACTAGACACGAGCAAACCCAAACTGGCCAACAGAAACAAAGTCAATCCAATCTTTTTCATATTAACGCACCCCTTTCAATATATCTTTCGCTAGCTTTATAAAGAAATTTCACTCTAATTCTAAAATGCCCCAAACACTCGGGTCCTTATAAAAATAATAGTCGCCGTTCCAAATAAACTGGCGCTCACGCACCCCAGCCTTATCAGCATCATCAAAAGCAATGTCAAAGCCTAACTTTAACCCGCTGGCTGGCACAACTTTTGCCTTAAAAAAGCTCCAAGGCACCTTAGCCTCAAGCACATAACCAAACGGTTGGCTCTTTTTCTTAGCTACAATCTCACCCCCTTCAGGAATTCGTCTTCTTTGCCAATTCCAAATGATCGGCAAATTGTCCTTGCCATCACCAGTGCTAAAACCAATTTGATAGTCCTTGCGGCCAAAAGAGGTCCGGGTTGGGTCAGCCGCTGGATCAAGGCCCAAGACCATCTCTAGCGCGTCGCCATTCCAGACGTTTTGATTTTGCTGTTTATTGGACAAGGGATAGTTGTCTGTTATCTCAGCCGCCAGGTAAAGGTTGGTCTCGTCCCACATTAAATAGACTGTCCCTGAAAGATCTGCTAGCCCACCCCAACCAAGTCCTTCCTTAAAAAAGGCTTTATCTTTCATGACCAAGGCGTTCTTTTTGGGCCAGTCTGATAAATTACCATCAATTTTAATTGCCTGCTTGGCCTGGTCAGCAATGATCGTTTTTCTTCGCTGCTCCAGCTTGACCACCTTGGGTTGATAGCTTGCTAAAGCCTCGCCTGAACCAGAAAAAATCTGGTCTTTTAACATCTCTTGATAAGCTGCCAAAGACTCTTTGGAAGACTTGATGCGCCAATCAACTTCTTTATCAACATCAAACCAAATCAAAAGATCTATATCCCTCATACTTGATTTTAGGGAACCAGGAAGATCCTTGAGCCAAGCGGCTTTTTCTCCGCCTTTTTCAGCACAGGAAAACTCAGCGATCATAATCGGCTTACCTAGCCAGAGCTTGTGAGCGACCCGCATCTGGTTGCGGAACAAACCCAGAAAAGTCTCCCACCCGCTCCAGGACTGGGTCTTGCCCCAGTTGTAGCCATCAATCCCGATCCAATCAACATAAGCATCACCAGGATAAGTATCAACCCAATTATTCCATGGCTCATCAGGGTTTGAATAATTATTAAAGCTCCAAACCCATTTGACATTGCTCGCTTTTTCTTGCTTAAAGATATCAACAACATGACGATAAAACTTGATGAACTTTTCTGGATCTTTGCCATTCCTGCCCACACTCCACGAATAAATATCAACATTAAACTCATGGCCAATCCTTAAAAAGAGCGGCTGGCCAAATTCCTTGGCTCCCTTGGCCCACTGGCGGATATAGCCATCCCACTTGCCAGCAATAATATCATCAATCGTAATCTTACCTGGGTAAGTCCAATACATCGCCTCCCAAACAATATGCGGCACTGCGCCATAATCAGTGACTTTTTTTGCATCAGCGCTGGGGAAAGGGCACGCCCAATCCTGATACCACATGATGGTTGCTGGCTTGGCCCCAACTTGCTCTTCATATTTTGTAATATAGTTCATATTGTCCGGCGCACCTTGGCGAAATACGCCAATAAATACTTGCCTTATTCCTGGATTAGCTTCAGCTGCTTGGGACATTGCATAAGCCAAAGTTCCAACAAGCGTAAAACTTAAAAGGCAAAGCCACAGCAAAAAATTCGAAAAGACAATAGACCATGGACTATGGACAATTGACCTCGGACATGGAACATAGGATATAGGACATTTTAAATTTTGGCTTTCCATAAGTTATCCTTTCACTGCGCCGGCAGTTAAACCGCGCACGATATGACGTTGCAACAAAAAGAATATCACAACCACAGGCAGGGTCGCAACCGTGGCCGCGGCCATCATTAGATCAAAACGGTTTTGGTAATTACCAACAAACAAACGGATGCCAACTGGAATAGTCATGGTATCTGCATTGGTCAAGACCCAGGCAAACATTAGCTCGTCCCAGGCATTTAAGAAAACATAAATTCCAGTCGCAATAATCCCTGGCATGGCCAGCGGCAAAGCCACATGCCAAAAAACTCGCAAACGAGAACAACCATCAATCAAGGCTGCTTCTTCCAGCTCTCGCGGGATCGCGGCAAAGAAACCGCGCAAAATCCAGATAGAAAAAGGGAGAAACCAAGCTGAATAAATCAAGATGATCCCAGGGAAGGTCCCTTTGACTGGAATACCTGTCAGGGTAGTAAATTTAACAAACATAATGTAGATCGGGATCAGGTACATGATCATGGGAATCATTTGAGTAGCTAAAATAGCGTTGCTAAACAAGTCTGACCCAGGAAAGCGAAAACGTGACAAGGCATAAGCCGCGAAAGTAGCAAAGATCATGGCAAAGACCATAGTAAAACCACAGATAATTAAAGAATTCCGCAAATACAAGCCAAAGTTGACGTTTTTCCACATATCAATATAGTTATTAAACCTGATCAAGAGATGGCCATTGGGTAAACGAGTCTGACCAAGCACTTGCTTAGAGCCGGCGTCGCAGCGAAAAAGCTTGCCCGAGCTGCCACCCAGGTAAAAAACATTGTTGTCTCTTACTTGAACAAAGATCTCGCTATCAATTCCGGCAAAAGCTGCCACATCAAGTGGCCGAGGCCTTTTTCTCTCAGGAAAATAATTGTGTTTTTTCTCACGGATGAATTTGACGGCAAGGGTTGCTGGGTCAAACTGCCAAACCCCAGAGAAACTTTTATAGTCAAGTGAAGCCACAATCTTGCCATTAATCTTGGCTAGATAAGTAGTGGTAACTTTATTGTAGTCAATTACTGGCAGATCAAACCTAACTCGTTGGTGCTGCTTAAAATTATGCTGATCAATGCGATACAGTCCCTTATCAGCCGAGAATAGCCAGATGTATTGACCATCCAGCAAATAAGAAGTAGCTGCAGTCTTATAAGAGTAATGCGCTCGCAGTTTAAGGTCAGCCGCCTGAAAACGATTAAGGCCACCGTCAGCAGCCAAGACCAGCAACTCCTGGCCAATAGGCTTGATGAGCAAAATGTCCGTGCCAGCTCGGCGCAGGCCAACCTTGCCAATAGCAATGTCAGTTGAGTCCTTAAGCGAAGAATAGACCATCCAGCCAATTGGCAAGAGGGTAAAGAACAAAAAGACCAGCATAAAAAAGCTAATAATAATATCAGTTAAGCGTTTTTTAAAATAATAAGATAGGTTCATTTCTCAACCAGTTCCTCGCTTCTCTTAAAATAAGTAAACCAGATATTGACAATAATGATCATCACAATTAAGAGCAGGACCGACGTAGCTGCCCCAGTCCCGAAATTCCAGAGTTGGAAGGAATTGCGGAAAATATTGGTCATCATCAAATCGCCCCACTCCCCGGGATATCCTGCCCCAAAACCAAACATCATGATTACAATATTAAATGAATAAGTATTATAGATCAGACCAAAAAGGATCAAGATAAACCAAACTGGCCGGAGCAGCGGCCAGGTAATCATCCAAAATTTGCGCCAGGGACTGGCGCCGTCAATATCCGCTGCCTCATAAAGCTCTTCTGGAATAGTCTGCAAGCCAGCTAAAAGCATTAGCATTGAGAGCGGCCAAAAACGCCAGATCGTTGGGATAATGATGGCCCAGATAGTATTGGGGCCAGACAGCCACGAGGGTTTGAACGGGATAATTTTGAGCCAGTCAGCCAGCATGACATTGACCAGGCCGCCCTGCTTGAGCCAAATAATCCCCCACAAAAGACCAGTCACATAAGTCGGCACAATCCAGGGAAAAAGAAACATGGTCCGGACAATCCGGCGGCCCCAAAATTTACGGTTAAGCATCAAAGCCACTACCATGCCAACTCCCAGTGTCCCAATAGTCACAATAGTTGTATAAACTAAGGTATTGCGCACTGCCTCAAAAAGACCGATCCGAATAGGGCTGCCCGGATCAATCAAGACTTTGTAGTAATTTTCTGAACCAACAAATGGGGCTAACAAATAACGCTGCAGGGTGAATTGGTCCAGCTTGAGGAAAGACATGTAAATGCCTTGGACAATCGGGGAAAGATGCAAAAAGAGCATGGCCAAGGCAGTCGGTAAAATAAAATAATAGGCAAAACTATAACGTTTGATCTTTGCCCAAAGACTTTTTTTCTTTGCCTTCATTTTCCTTTTTCAAACACACTTTCTAAAAATTTGCCCGGCCGCTAGATCAGATTTTGTCTGCAGGGACACTGTCATCAGCCTAAGCAGGACAGCAAATTTTTAAGATTATAACATCTTTTGCACAAAATAACTACTGGAAATCCCAGAGCGAAAAGCAGCTTCAGCCGACGGAGAAGAATTAAGCCGCCAATCTCGTTCTTTGTTAACATTAAAATAGCACAGGAGCTTGATCCTAGTATAATCTGTTTGAACCAGCGCTAAAGTTTCACTAAGCCAAACAGCCTTGCTCCCGCCCTGCTCAGCAGAAGCAAATTCAGCAATCATCAGTGGTTTATTAGTTAAAGTTATCAGTTGATTATAAGCTGAATTAAAAACAGCTGAAAAATCTTCCCAGGCACTATAGCCCCAGTTATAACCATCCAGGCCGACCCAGTCAACATATTGGTCGCCAGGGTAATAATTAGCCGGCTCATTCCAGGCCGCGTCCGGCAGATTGTTATTATTGGGGATCCAAACCAGGCTAACATTGCTGGCCTTGACCCGCTCTCTTACATTATATATATAACGCCAAGCTTGTTGATACTTAGCCGGGCCAGCAGCTGCACCATTATGACTACCATCCCAGGGGTACCAGTTGCCATTCATTTCATGGGCAAAGCGCAGCAAGATCGGCCGGCCCCAATTTTTTGCTGCCAAGAGAAAATTACTGACATAAGCCTCAAAAGAGCCAGAAGCAATTGCCTCAAGTGTACCTAAAGTGTGGCTAACCCAAGGCTCCCAAGTAATTAAGGGGACACTGCCGCTAGCCGCCACCAAATTAGCCTCTGCGGTAGGGAATGGGTCTTGCCAGTGGACATACCAATGGACCACGGCTAAGTTTTGGCCAATCATGCTCTGAAAAGCCTCAAGATTGTCCAAACCACCCACAAAAGCGCCAACAGCGCAACCAGAGAAATTGCCAGTAATTTTTTCGTTCGAACTATTGGTCACACCGCTACCTCCACAACCTGACAAAAATAAAATGAGGACAAGGCAAATAAAACATAGGGGCAGTTTCATCTAATACAAACGTTTTTAATCTCAAGTTTGATATCAGCTGGTCCAACAACCATAAACTGAACCTTATATGGGGCTTTAACAATCCCTAAAACTGGAAAAGAAAAATGATGATACGCTTTTGAGTCTAAATCAACAGTCAGATAGTCGTTTTCAAACGAGGTAGCCGGCACATCAGGCTTATCTCGGTCAAAGATCTCAATCCTAAGTCTGGTCCATTCAGATTTTTTAATGATCTCGCCGCGGACCTCAAGCTCAAGGAGTGACGGCCGTTTGATCTCTTCTTGAATGATCAAGTTACAGCCTAAATCAGTGCCTGAACCTTTAAGCGAATAAACCCCTGATTTTTCATCAACCTCTTCCCCAGCCTTACCAAACCCAGCAAAGATCGGCCTTACTGTAATCATGGGAATATTTTAGCACATTGGGGAGGGAAAGACTAGCGAAACAAGAATTCTTTTTTCGTGTTATCTTGATAAAGAGAGCGACATTGATCTAGCGATAATCTCTCCTGATTTTTCAGGCAACCGTTATTTAGACAGCCTTAAGATAATTCCTTTTCGCAGAAAAATAGACAATCGCATTGAACCAGTACCTTTTAAGTCCGGTGATTTTGACGATGCTGACCCTCTTGGTTGCAGAGATAAAAGAAACCGGCCTTGAAGTAAACAGATAGTTTCAGGCTTACCGCAACGATCTAGGGCCACAACCCTCATCCCAAAACAATCTCAATGGCACCGACCCCCTTTCACAATTTCCCAAAAAGATCAAGTGAAATTTTTTTTAACAGTTCACGAAAAAAAGCCAAAGGGGCAAACCCTACCCTTTCTTACCAACGACAAATGAGAAGATGGTAAGCTGGGGGCCAGAAAGGCAAAATAAATAAAGTGAAATTTTGCCAGGAAGTTAACGATATATATGTAGAAAGGAGCTAAAACTTATGGAACTCTATACTCCAATTTATTTAAGGACTGCTGACCGAAGGAATTTGGGGCCAGGGCTGACACCTCGAACAGGACTGCATTGGGCACACAATGTCTGGCGCAGGGCTTGGGCTGGCTATCATGCCAAGCAAATTGCTAAACTAACACTAGCTAATGTTGTTAATCTCCACGATCTAGCTGGTGATCCTAATTTAGCCGGCCACGTTGACCCCTTAATCAAATCAGGCATCACTCAATTAGTCATAAAAAGGTCGTTATTCTTTTCCAGAAAAGATTTTGGTTCCACCGTTGATGAGCAAGATCAAAAGATAAGAGATCTTTGGCAAACTGTAAGAACTATATTAACTCCAAGTGCCCAGACATCAATAGACAATATCCCCACCATCCTTGATAATTTAAACCAATTGCTTTGCGATCCTAGTCTTTATTACAAAAATACTACCATCAGCAACCAATTCAACGGCCCAGAAACCTTAAAAATTGAGCGAGAAATCAAAGCTCAAAAACAGGCTAAAGACCGGCGTTTTGCTAATCTATCAAGACGAACACAAACACGAATCATTTTACTAAACCGCAAGATTATATATAGTTTAGATCAGACAAATTCCCCAAAACCATCAGAAGCATCAAAATATGCAAAACATATTAAACCTTTTGTCGCTAAAGTCATTCAAGGGGCTTGGCATGACTTAGAAAGAGAAGAAAGCCTAGCACAAACCCCTCGATGCGCCTTAGTCGTGTTGACACCACTAAGACATGAGCTGGGAGAAATGAAATACGTTGAAAGTAATTCTCCTTTATTTTCTGAAATGGAATTCTTGTCCAAAGAAGCAACAGCAATAAATCCTCTTTTCCAACTTTGTGAAGCAGTGAACAGAGCTCAATATACTGCTCCAACACCTCCTCAAGTTGCGGCGTCTCAACCTCCGGCTCAAGCTGCGGCTCTTCCTATTGAGATCAATACAGATACAACACCACATGCCATAGCTGACCTTAACCAAAAAATAATTTGTAACCCTGATTTTATCAACGCTTGGGAAGCACAGCACCCCACCATTGAAATCCCTAGGAAATCAAGGCTAGGCCGTTTAATAAGAAAAACAAGAGCCTATTCTAATGAAAATTTTGCTGACCTTACTGCCAAACAACGAGAAAGGATCAGACTAAGAAACCGCCTGCTGCTCGAAGAAGCTCATCGTGAATGCCCACAAACCAGGCCAAAACAGCTCCCGCTAGATTACTTGCTTGATGCCGGCCAAACCAAATTAATCAACCTGCCACTAATGGGTCGAGACACTTACAGTCTGGATCCATTGCTCCATGAAGCTCGACTGCCAAACCGCACCAGGCCATCGTACGGAGAACTATCAGCAATTTTCGCGGCCCTGCCCAGAAGGAAACACGCAGGAGACACCTGGGAAGTTTTGAAAAAACTTTTCCCTAACATTATTATTAAAGATGAAACCCCTGCTTCTTATTATTTAAGCATGTCTGCGGTCCTTAAGGGCTTAATTAAGATTGGCAAGCGTTATGTCTATGAGCTGGTGTTCAAAAATTGTCGTAATATTTTAGCCAGAATTGCCGCGAATGTTAGGGACAATTTTTGCGTTATCAGCTTAAGAGCCAACAGTATTCTAGAACTTGGCGATGAGATCACAGTTGGCAACAAAACATTAGAAGAACACACCTCAACTGTCAGCGCCAAGAGCAATCAATTGTTGATCGTTTCCCAACCTATTAAAGATAAGGAAATGTACACTGGCCCAATTGTGCTGGAAAATATGCTGACCGGTCAAGTCAAATACGTTATTGCCGCTGATAATCACTCAAAACAAATGGAGTCACTCCTAATTAAAATGGGGGCTAAAGCAGCCAAATCAGCTACTGCCGCTGAAATCCTGGCTATTCTAAGCGAAGTCAAGGCAGCAGAATTAACAGATTTTGAGCGGGATGAAATCAAAGCAATGCGCAAAATTCTTGAGCAGCCAGACGTTGAGTCAACAAAATGGGTAATTCGCAAACATATTGATTCATTATATATAGCTGAAACTCAATGGTTAGACCGCTTACAAACAAATTTAGAAAGGATTATAAACGACTTTCTGCGTCACACCGCTGGCCGCAGCGAACCCACCATGCTGGCGCGGGAAGGCAATCTCTTTAGTCTAATTAAAATGGTCATTCTGCCTATGACCACCTCTGATTGCGGTGAATCAACTGATCCAGCACGAATTGTAGGAGATTATGCTACTGGCTTTGTTAAAAAAATTGCCACGGAATTTGATGTGTCTGAACAAATTGCGGCTGGGTTTTTGGCCCGTGTTTACCACGATGTGAGAGAAGAGGTTTTTAAGGCCGGTGGCCAAACTGGTAAAATTTTCTCAGCCAACCTAGGTGATGGCAGTAAAATCCACACACTTGAAGATAATCAGGGTAAAACTCTAGTAACTGAAGAAGACCAAGCCCTTGGTTTCGTTGAGAAAGCGCTTGATTTTAGCTTAAGAAAAGCTGATAGCTATCGCTATTGGGGCAGGTTGCTTGATTTTCCACGCTGGGGCGAATATTCAAGGGTTACAACTGGGATAATTTCTGGTGCTTTCTACGGCAGTCTCGCCTCTGGCGGACTAGCTGGTTTATCATATGCTCTGCCCGGCAGCTTTGGTTGGCTTACGGTTGCTCTTACTGTTGGAGCTGCTAGCTTGGCAGCAGTTTTAACAACCCATCAACTACCAAAACCACAACCAACAGTGAGTAACAGTTATATTGGTTCCAGAAGAATGCACCTTAGAAATTGGCGTAAGATTTTTAGCTGGCAGACTTTAAGACAATACTTTTTTTATGGCTTACTGCCTGATCACGCGGTTGAAGATGCCCCCTTAGGCGACAACTTACATTTTTGGGGCAAACACGCAATATTTGGGACCCAATTAACCGCGCCAGAGGGCCGAGTTGATTATCACAGCACTTTTGTTGCCAGCGGTTCCAGGGCTCAACTTGGCAAAGGCATGAACAGTGGCTTATCTCCCACAATGCTGCACCGCTACGGCACTTTTGACGACAGCGCCAGAGGCGCCCAAAAAGTAATACAGCAGCCAGGACAATTGCACACGGTTGTAACTGAAAATGTCAGTCGGAGTAGGACCCAAAAATATAATGATCGACGCCCACATTCAAGCCCATTAAGGGCTGGGGTTAAAGGCGACAGGGTTGGTAAGGTCGGCAAAGAAAGACAGGAGAAAGCCCAAGCCAGCCTGCGAAAACTAACCTTGCTAGGAGCAAGCAAACATCACACTGATGTAGCTCAAGCAGTTGACCGCGAGCTTGGTAAACAAATAAGTGACGATCCCTGGTTGCGGAGAGTTTTTAAGGAGGTAGACTAAGATGCCTATTAGAGTATGCCTTGGGCCTCAAGGGGGCCTAATCCCCAATCAAAAAAGAATTCTTGATCTCCTTAAACAGCACAAAGAACAGCTTCGCAGTTTGCCTTTGGGCAAAACAGTTGAAGTGGCAGTCCCAAAGATGGAGCTCAGGTATAACAGAATAACCATTGGTAATGCAACTCAAGACGCTCTAGTGGATAATGTTGACCATGAACTAAGAAAATTAGGGATTATCTCCATCACCCGTACCCGTAATAAGACAGGCGCACTTGATGACAAAATTATTTTTGACAATGGAGCCTTATCTACTGTAAACAAAATCGTTGCTTATGCCACGGAACTAGCTACGGCAGGCGATACCCACAAATTACAGCTTCTGCTTCATCTAATTTACACCACTGCCAGTTCTGGCCCCAGTACTGATTTCCAAGAAGCGACTAATAAAACTTTCCAAGCTATCAATAAAGCACTTGAGCAATTAATCGTCGCTACTGGCTATTCCGGGTCTCTGGGACTCATGGCCACAGGCAATTTTGGCGCATTTGTCCTGATGCCTATCCTCTGCCATATCATGGACGCGACCGCGTCTGTTCTTGGCGGTGGTTTTGGCACCCGTCAAATGGGACATGAGCAGTACAAGGGCAACATTTGGCTGGGCTTATTTCGGCTCAATGTCTGTATGGCTTTGACCACAATTCTATATGATAGTTTTCTGCCAAGAGTGCCCAAGGGACGAGAACATAAGTGGACCTTTGCCAATGATAACCCGGTTATTTCATGCGGTGAATTAACAGAGGGCGGCCGCATGCTTAGCGAAGTTGGTTCAGTGGTAAAAGATGATCTTCGAGAGATTGTATGGGCTAATAATATAGACCAAGTTTGGACAAAGCTTATTGCTCTTGGGTTAATTGAAGAATTTATTGATGAAAAAACAGGTTTAACCCGCGGTCTGGTAACTAATGAGTTTAAAAGTGAATTGGATTTTTCGCACAAAGATGTTTATAAGAATGAGTTCAAAAGATTGGTGAGCCTCCCAACAACTCAACAACCACCAGCACCAGCAACGCCCATTCCCCCTCTTACTTTAAGCAACGACATCATTGACAATCTCTATGTAGCCATCAAAGATGTTGGCAAGGTTAAAGGCATGTATTTTGTAGGCTCTCCGCATGATCCCAACCAGTTCCCTGTCATAAAAGTAGACGCGAGAGGTATCCCAATTGATGGCACAGAGCGCCTAGGCATGGCCTATGTTCTTATCGAAGCCATGGGAGAAGTGGTTGCTTCCACAGAAAAGATTGGCGGCCATCTCACTGAACAAGTAGGTAAAGCAATTTTAGCTGCCCGCGGATTAAGAACTGCTAATGGCCGCAGGCTAATCAATTGGTATGCAGGAGCCCTAGACAAAGAGATGGCCTTTGCGCTTCATGAAGCCTTAAGCACTCATATGTCTGGTTTGACCGTTGACCAAGCAGGCGATGGTGATACATATTCTAATCTTTTTGCCGCAGCAACTTTTGACACCCCAGAACAATTTGCCCAAGCCATCAGTAACCAGGGCCTGGCCAAAGAATTACTTGAGGATATAGCTGACAATGTTCTCTTCCCAGCCCTGCAAAAAGCAATGTACCGCACTGTATCCTTAACTGTTAATGGAGTAACTTACGAACGAAAAGTACCCAAATTTGCTTTTGCTGAATTAAATTATGGCGGCATGGCCATTGATGTCGGCACACTTGAAGCACTTTTTTCTGTATTTAACGACATGGTCAGATCATATCAAGCCACCCATGATGGTGAAACAAGAACAAAAATACTGCAAAGCATCCAAGAATTAGAAAGAATGGGTATTAAAGCAAATTTGGCCCAAGCCCATCAATTAGAAGCTGAAGCAGCTAACGCAGAAAGGGTTAGACAAGCCTTAACCCAAGGACTAGGAGGCATGGACCCAACCCTACCGCTTGAGCAATGTGAATTTCCACCAGTTTATTCGTATGAGATGGCACCTAGGATCGCAGTCAGAGAAGACCCTCTGCCAAGCAGTATAAGGGAACGACGCTTTTCTTCTCTGACACTTGAAAACCTGCAAGGATTAATTGCCTGCGACGCCACAGATAATCAAGAGCTTTGGGAGTGTCGCCAGATCAAGCAATCAGATGGTACATATGAAAGGGCATATACTCGTCATGACCCGCAAAAAGACATTTCTGCAACCCCTGGAGAGTTACTTTACATCTATGACAGAGACAGAATAGTTTCAACCAAAGCTTTCCGTTGTCGTTTTTTGCCCAAAGCCAGACTAACCCCTGGGACAGTAGGTCTTTATTCCCAAATTGGCAACGGCACTAATACCGTATCCTTGCCAGCAAACGGGGTTGTGATAGAAAGCAATATCACGGCATCAATAAGCCATCAAGCCGCGGCCCAAGAACAAGAGGAAACCACTTATAATGCCTTAAGGCAAATCGCCCTCAAAGCGGAAAAAGGCGAATTATCTGAAAGTGAGAGGACATATAAAGTCAATTTGCCCAACGGCTGGACAGCCCAATTCAAACGGATTTCCACCCAAGACGCGTTGGATTTTGCAGAACATTTCCACCAGGCAGCTGACCAACTCTTAGGTCAATATTATAGCCAAGTCAAAACACATTACGCAAAATCAGAATTTTCTGATAATAATCTAACAACTTTTTACGAGGAAGTTACAAAGTTTTTAAATGTCAACCCACCAACAGCAGACGAAAACACTCAAATTAAATGGCTAAACCAACAACTACAAGAGTATCAACTCCTGCCAACGTGCCAGAGCCAGGCAATAACCTTGACCCCTGAAATTTATCAACTCATTCAAGCTACCAATGCTTATTACGGACAAAATATTGACTTTGCGACTTTATCTGATGTCCAACAACGTCATATTGAATTACTGAACAGGTTACTGCTTGAGCAAGCCATCAAGACAGGCCCAGCTGTTAAAGCAAAAGTTTCTGTGGCTAACGAACTCAAAGGCGTTGATCATATCCTCAATAGCTTAAGGCGGCGGGCTGGGCTTGAAGCGCGTGGACTCCTGATACCAATTAACACTAATAAGGGAATCAACAGGGTAGCAGGCAATTTGGGCGGGGTCAATTTTGGCGACGGCAGCAGCACCCATCTTTTTGAATTGTCCTTTGCCCACCAAGGCAGTGATGCCTACATTGTTTCTAACGCGGAAATTGACACTCCACAAGTAATTACTGAACCAACTCTTTTTACCCAACGCATGCCAGCCAATGGTTCTGTCCAGACATACCAGGCAGGCTTTGGGGATGACCCAGGGAAAGACAAAAAGCCTGTCCTGGGCAAAAGAACTATTAAGGACCTGACCAGCAGCGGCGAGCTGGCTTGTGAACGCCTCTTTGTCTGGCGGACCAATCAAGAACTTGCCACCAAAGAGATGCTTAATAAATTAACGCAAGCAGTCATTCTTCAACTTAAGCTTTTGCCTTTTATCAAGGACATGAGCGTTGAGGCGGCAAAAAATGCTTTTGAAAAGCTTGATGTTAACGATACTGCCATTAAGGATGCAATAAAAAATGCCCTAGAAAAAAATCAAGCCGCCATAACCGCAAATGTAGAAGGCGCGCTGGTCCAAGAAATCGTCGAACAAACCCCCCATATCTTGGGCCAGTATATTCACTATGCTTTAGCTGCAATTGGCGTTAACAAAACTGTCCAGGAAATCGAAAATATTTTAGCAGCTATGAAACCAACGTCACAGGAGGATGAAAAATCTGTCTCGGAATTTGTTAATCAAATCATTCCTAAAACTGACACCTCTTCAGAGGCAAGCCAAGCCAGGGGTTTAATTAGAAAAATCGTTCATAATTATCCTGTGGCTGAGATGTTCTTTGCCGACGCCAAGTCCGGCACCTTCTCCATTACTGATGTTTTTGAAAAACTGGTCAAGTTCCATAGGATCCAACCAATCTCGCTCATGCCAAAACTTGACGACAGCAAGCTAATAAGTCATCCGTCACCCACAAATCAGCGCGCTCAAATAGTCGATGATACAAAAGAATTCGCTCTCAACGATCTAGACACTATGACATTAATTTCACAACCAACAGCTTAACTGTTATACTTATGGAGCAATGATAAAAGTCTACACAAAAGGCGAGCCAGATGAGCAGATCAAACAATACGCTGGCGCAATTTTTGCCCTGGAAAAGAAAAAACGAGCTTATAACTTACCACTACCCGGACATCCCCAACAAGATCTTTTTGAGAAACTTTTTAAACTGGGGGTTGTCCAGATTATTCACGACGGAAAATCCGACAAAATCCACTGCCTGAACGGGTATACCCAATCGATCAATGTTATGTTAGGACGGAAAACTAATTTTGGCCGGGAAATTATTATAGAAAACGAATTCCCTGAAAAGCTCCCCTAACAATAGTCCATAGTCACCCAAAAAACCTCGCGCATTTTAGTCTGACGATGCTAATTCGAAATCTATCCCGCTAAATCAGCTAACCATTCGCCAGCCGGGACAATATTGATCTTACCCACAGTTTTTACTCGAGTCGCAGTTTGAACAAGCTGGATCGATTGCCGGGGGTTTAGTTTTTGCTGGAAATAAGCCAGGCTAGAAGCTAGGTTTGTATCTGAAACTTTTACCTCGATCAAGTGTTCAAGCCTATGGTCAATTTCAATCAAAAAATCAACCTCCCGCTTTTCTTTATCCCTGACATAGTGCAAGGCGACATCCTTGCCTTCGGTATCTTCTAAAAAGTGCAGCCACTTGCGCAAACTGACAGCGACCAAATTCTCCAGCCTGGCACCGCTATCGCCATTGACAGCACCGGTATCATAAAAGTAGACTTTGGGTTCTTTCAGTATCGCCCTAGCTAAATTACGGTGATAAGGGGTAATAATAAAGATAACATAAAGGTGCTCAAGTACTTGGATCCAATGCTTAACGGTTTGGGGTGAAACACGCAGATCCTCGGCTAACGAGGCGTAAGAGATTCGCGACCCTACTCGTTCGCGCAACAAATCAACCAAGAGCAAAAGAGAAGAGATATCCTTAATTGGCTCCAAGTCTTGAATATCTTCACGAATAATTCTCTCTAGATGTTGTTTGCGCCAGCGCTTGGCCTCTGTTTCTGATTGACTAAAGAACGGCTCTGGGAACCCGCCTAAAAGCATCAGTCGCGCTAGGCTCTTAGCTGGCGGCATTTCTGATCTCAATTCTCTTATTGAAAGTGGATACAGGCGATGCAAAAAGTAACGTCCAGCTAGCGAGTCACCACCGCGACGATACAGATCAAGCCGCGCGCTACCAGTAATTAAAAGCCTGGGGAAAACCCCTTCTGTATCATAAATTCCCTTAAGCCGCGACTTCCAGTTCTTAAACTTATGAAATTCATCTAAAATTACTAGTTCAGCCTGACGATTCCATTCCTGTCTAAGCATAATTTTGCGGTCACGATCAGCGTCCCAATTTAGATATTCTACTTTTGGCCAGAGACTCTTTAATGCCCTGGCCAAAGTGGTTTTACCGACCTGGCGAGGACCAGCCAGAAGGACCATCTTCTTCTCCAAGTCTTTGGCAATAACCTCTTTTTGTAAGCGCTCCATATTAATGACTATTATACACCAAGCTGTAGTTTAGTCAAGACCAAAACATGATCAGTCACATCATAGTCCCCCAAAAAACCAGGGCGCATTTTAGTCTATTTTCCCTCAAAAAACAAGTGAAATTTCTGGCAGAAAGTGTCGATATATATATGAGAGGAAGGAGGCAGCAGCTCCAGAAAAGAGAGCGATAATTATGCCACAAATACGCGACACGTTAAAACAATACTTAGGCGTTGTGCCTCGCTTGCGCCAGGGACCAAAGCCGCCCCAATATCTCCTCACAAACTTTTTTAGAAAAGCTCAAGTTGGGCCAGTTGTCACCCGCACTGACACCAACAATCCTGTAACTCATCACCTGTCTGTACCAGGAGTAATTCCTGGCCTGGCCAAAGCCGTGGCAGAAGTTGACGATGATCCAAAAGCCCTAGAAAAAATCTTGGCCGCTAACAAGCTCAGGGCTTGGAACAACGAAGACCCAGAAACAACAGAGGTCATCTACCAACCCAGAAGCAAGCTGCGCACCATTGCCACAGCCGCAACAATTGTGGGAGTGGCTGGGGTCACAGCCCTCTTAGGCTTACCAGACCTTATCAAAGCAGTTTCGTTTTATACCAGCTCAACAGTGGGACTGCTCATTTTTATTGGCACTGGACTCGCGGCCGCTAGGATCGCGTATGTCAATCGCCACAAACTAAAAAGCTATCATTTCAACTCCCGCACTGGCGGAGTGCTGGCCGGGCAAAACAGCATTAACAAAATTCTAAAGACTGTGATCCTACCAGCAACTGCCATCAGTCTTGGCGCTGGGCTGGCAATCAACGGTATTTATACCTGGCTGGAGCTACCGCTAGGACTGCCCTACGGTACCATTGGCTGGAAGTTCGTGTTTGGCGGTGCGCTTGCTTACAAGCTCGCGCCAGCGTTTTTTAGATTTGTGGTCAGGCTGGGCACCAAGTTTAAAAACTGGTGGAAAAAACAGCCAAACATTGAGAAACATTTTCCCAAACGCGGCCTAAGGGCTTTGACCATCACAGATTTTTTGTCCAATATTAGCTGGGTCTTTACAGCTGCGCTCTATGGCCAGATAACCAAGGTCTTCAGCGGTCAGATTGCGGGAGGGCTAAAAATTTTTACTAGTCATGTCTGGGATAACATGTTTGGCTCAATGGATGGGTCAGATGATTTTCTAAAAACCGCTATCCCCTTAGCTGGATCAGCCATCCTGATCTTTTTGATCAAAGGCACAAGAAAAAAAGTACTAGGCAGTCCTTTACTGCAAAAACCAATCATCAAAGGGATTGCCAGGTGGGGAGCAGCCGGCTTAGGCATTGGCGCGCTGGTGGGCCTGGTTGGCGCGCCCACTATGGCCTCAACCTTGCTCGTCTACCTGCTCACCCTACTCTATTTCCATAGTTCGCTCCTGCACAGCTTGAAACAGCAAGAAGGGACAGTGACACTAGCCTTGGACCGCTCACAAGTTATTGACTGGGTCCAAAGCTGGCTACCAGGCGGCTCGCAGCATCCAGGCGGAGCAACCTCCACCACTAACAAACCAGCCTTTAACATGGTGGACGCCTATATCTCAATTTATGCCATGTCCGTCTTAAGCCAAGGGGCAAACAGGATCTTTCGCGGGATTAGCGGGACTAAGAACACTTTTGACTTTATCCAAGCCCAGATCATGGTCAGGCGCTTGGTCAACCCAGTTGAAGAGCGGATGCGCCAGATTTTTTATAATGCTTATGTTGATGTCGAGGCAATAATGGCAGCGGCTAATCAAAACAGCTCAAACTCTCGACGCGCCGCGATTACTGCAAGCTGCAACGCAGTTAGCCTGGCCATGCAAAGATGCGCCTGGCTCATTGATGATGAGAAATTTGAGGAGGGCCCGCACCAAGGTCAATACAAGCATCCGGAAATCCATGGCGGCCACCCACTCTGCCTGGGCGACCTTAACACTGCGGCCACCAAAATGCAGGTCCCACAGGCCCGTGACAAGAGCGGCAAATTCACGCATTTAGAAATGGGGGAAGAGACATCATACGAAGAGCGGCTAGCGGTCCACTTTTTTGACCAAAAGAGCTTGACTCCGGCAGAAAAAAAAGAGATCGCGATCATGGACAAGGCACTTAAGGACCACACTTTTTCTGCCTATGGCCTCACTGACCAGCTGCAACGCAATGACCAGGATAAAATTTTTAATGGGGTGTACATGAGGGACCAAGCCAGGATACTTGAATACTTGGCCAGTGTCCATAAAAATCATGCTAATGCCTTATTTGATTTTGAAGATAGAGAAACCAAGGAGATTGTACTGGATGCTGGGCCGCAACAAGAGTCGCTCAAAACCTTTTTAGTAGACATACTTGAGGGCTATTGCCGCCGGGCCAGCCATCACCTTGATACCTTCCCTGTTAGCTTTTCCCGCGATTATATGTTTAAGGACTATATTGCCAAACTAGCAGCTAATGACTTTTCTTCAGAAATCGCCAGGGACTCTATCGGTGTTATGACCATGCCGGTGATGACCCCTGACGGCATGATTGAGCCTTGGACAATCAGACTAAATGTAATCAAAAATTTTGGGCCGGACTATCGTACCAAGAGGTCAATTAAAAATGTGCCTGATAAGTTCAAGGACGATCGTTTTGATTGGGAGGTCAGGAGCGGCCATGACCTGGGGATGCCAACCCCCAATCCCTTCCGCTGCCTTGATATGCGCTCTCATTTTGAAAAATACCGCCAGCTTGGCGGCCGGGCCTTTATTGAGACCTACCCAACGGCTGAGATCACTAGCGCCCCCCAGCTTAAGAGCTTTGACGAAAATGGTCAGCCAGCTAAGCAAAAAGATCATCTGACTGGCTGGATTGAGGAGCAAGAATTTTACGATCTGGTTTACAAGGATAATGGAGCCCGCTTGCGCACTTTTGCCGATGGGAGTCAAGCCATTGTTGTTAAGATTGATGAAAACTTTCAAAAACTAGATATTAACAACCCAGCAGCCAGGGGTTTTATCCCTGACCCCAGCGTGGTCTTAATGGTGCCAGGGACCAAGCTGCACCAAAAAATCGCCCAGCGGCTCAAAGCCAAGGAAAAAGTTTTTGACAAGATCAAGGTAGTTAAAAAACTGCTGGACAGGATCCAAAAAGCCGATGTCCCCCACCCCTTTGGCAGGTACCCCTTTGGCGGGTCATTTAGTCTTGATCCTGACCTAGCGCCGCGCTGGTATTTTATGTACCCCACAGATTTTTTTGGCATTACTGACAGCGACCAGATGGAATGGGGGATTGGCACGCTGGACCAGTGGTTTCGCAAAGCTGCCCATTATCAACGCTTTATCATCCGCCGGCCCAGAGGAGAAAAATTGCGCTTTCCTGACTACGCAGAACCATTTAAAGCCCACATGCTGGAGCGCAAGGGCGATGCCTGCTTAGTCATTAACGAAGCAGTCTCTTGGATGATGCTCAAGGTCACGATCAAGGTCCCCAAGTTGAACAAAACTGGCGAGCCAGAACGCAATGAGGACGACCAAGTGGTTGAAGAAGAAAAAGTGCTTTTTTGTCCTTTTAATGAACCTAAGTCAAATGGGACCTGGAAAGACCAGCTCTGGCGGGGTATTCAGCAAGGGGGAAAAGTAATTAAACATAAAACCAAAGACGGCCGCTGGAAGATATTTCTTACTTATGACCTGCAAACAGTTAGCGACCAGGCTTTTCACTCTCAATTTAACGCTGACCCAGCCAATCCCCAAGGCTTTGCTGGTCTGCCGATCAATGCCTTTGACATGCCGCCTGAAATGCTCCGTTACGCTGAACAAATTGTTAGCATTGAAATTGACCGGGGCCAGTATGATGATCCAGGCGGCCCTTATCCTGTCCATGCCTTTATTATGGGCCGACGAGAGAACAATGATTTTTTTACTGACCAAAGCCGCACCAAGCCCCTGCCCAAGCGCGTGGCCCAAATGCTGACCATGGGCTATTACGGCCACTTTAGCCAGCATGATGCTGATCATTTGCGCCGAGTCGGTCGGCGGCTTAACAATTTTGCCTGGACTGACGATGGAGCCAGGGTCCACCTGAAGCTCTCTGGTTCTGAGCTAAAGCACCTTTTGTTCTGGCTGCCAAAATACTTTGGCCCTAAAAAGCCTCTCTATAATGAGAAGACTGGTGATTTTACCATGGACCTTGATCATTATCTAGCCCTCTGCAACAGCTTTTACGACGAGTGCTGCTACATCACCTATATGCCTAGTACTGAATTTAAAGAGCACTGGGTTAGAGGGTCAGATACCCTCCTCTTTTATAATGAACATGTTAAAAAACTTGATGAACAAAGGATGGAGGCAATGTCATGTTAGACGGTCGCTTATCAGCTAGCAATACAATCCATCATCCCGCGATAACAACTCGACCCAAGGTAGCTAAGAGATATCCTGGACACCACCTTGGTTACACCTTGCCAGTCCCAAATTTCAAGGATAAACCAGGCGGCTTGCCAGACAAGGCCCTGGATGGCGAGGGGATTGATGTAAAGGTTGAAAGCTTGGGGGCTGAAACATATACCTGCGACCCGCGCCAAAGTGGCCTTAACCCTGACGGGCTACACTGGCTCGAGGTGTCTGGCCCAGACGAATTTTGGAAAGCCAATAATATCGAGGCCAAAGGCGAAGGATGGGTCGCCCAAGTGGTTAGCCGCGACCCTGAAACCGGCGCCCTATCAAAAGAGCCAAAGTATCAATACATCCCTAAAAGTAAAATCCCGCCCAGCCTGCGCGGCGGACTAGGTAACCGCATTTTGCAACACCTTGGCCTGCCGCCAGTTGGCGCTGAGATTATTGTCAACCATCAGTTCCAGGTCGGAAGCAAGGATCTGACAGTGGATTGCATCCTGCCAGAAGCAGACGAGCGGTGGGTAGAATTTAACTGTGATGGCTGGGAAGACCTGCCAGACAGCGGGGAGAGGGCTGCTTTTATGGCCGCGATTGGTGAGATCCCAATGGAGAGCATTTATAAACATGAGTTGATCGGCACTGGCCAAGCCACCAAGCTGCGGCTCTATTCCAGGGTCCCGGCCAAGGACGAGCAAGGCAAGGTTGCCTCTGTCTTTTATGAACTTGACCTGGGCTGGCTTAATCTGGACACCAGCAAAATTTTTATCAAGCCCGAAGACCAGGAACTTAATGCCCAGCTCATTGTCCCAAACTATGTTCACAATCAAGAAATCCCAGAACGCCACGACAGCCTCCTCTTTTATACCCACGCGGCCGAAGAAAATACTTACGCCATTGTCTCAGCTTATAAAGGCCATGGCACTAAAGAAGCTGACGACAAAGAGCACGATAAAACAATTCATATCAATATCAACCCAAAGTCCTTTCAACCGATTATTAACTTTGGCAAAGCGGGTAAAGCCGCTGTCTTAGCCTATCATCAGGATGACGGCTCAACCATTGTCCAAATCATCAATGCTTTTCCTGGGCAAAACGGGGGCGAGGATAAATTCATCTCTATTAAGGCGGCTGATGAATATGACTTGGAAACAAAAATAAACAACCTATCCAGTGAGATGAAAAAACAAGGTCTAAATCTATACCTCCCCCAAGAGATCGAAAATGCGGCCATGAATGCTTTTGCCAGGGCCAAGCCGATTAAGCTTGCTGGTAAATCTTGGGCAGAGATCAAAGAGCAGTATTTGCGCGCGAGCCGGACAGACCCTATCCTTAGGCAGCGCGATGGCGCCACTCACAGACTAACTGTTTTAAAAGATGTCAAACGGGTCTTTAAAGATGTTCAATCAAAAGAAAACTACCTAGCAGAGGAAGCTAAAACCGCTAGACTGCGCTATGCCCTTAGGTTTTTCTACTACCGCCAGGTTCAGCTGCCAGACGTCCTAGAAGAACCAATGAAAGCTGGCGAAGAGGTCTTTCTTATTCACGTTAAAGGGACACAAAAGGTCATTCACCTTGATGAGAGCAATGGCCCGCTAAATGAGGCAGAGAAAAAGGCAGCCGCGGCCACAGCCCAAGAATCCATTGCTGACGACACCCCCACCACCCCTAAGATCAGCTTTATACCGACCCCATTCCTCCCTTTTGAAGGGAAAGAAGGGATCTATGAATTAGTTATCCATGACCCAGCGCCACACGCAATCTTTACCACCAAGTGGCTGTTTTCCAAAGTCCATACTGTTTTAACTGGTCAAAACCTAACTGACCCCAATGCCCAAGGGACAAATTGCATGGTCTCCCAAGGCGTAGGCTATGACCAGAAACCATTTTTTGGCATGGACCCCAGAGGCCCAATGACCGCGCCATGGGGCTCGCTCTTTAAAGGAGAAAAAGCAGTAGCTTGGTATATTAACTGGGTCCAAAATGTGCCGCAAAGCATTTTTAGGGCCAAATATTTTGCTGGCCAAGAAACCAGTTGGTTAACTGGGATGCCCTCGCTGGACGCTTATCTTAAGAGTTTTGGCCGGGCCATGGTTACCGGCCCTAACACCTATTATCTTAACCCAGCGGTTGAGGGGCTGTTCCCCAGAATTATCCCTGGCACTAAAAAGATCATCTGGAGCTCGATCTTAGACCATTATCCCGAAGACGTGACTGAAGACCTAAAATCATCAATGATGGCCATGATGTACCTGGGGCTGGAAACTGTACCTCTTACCCTCTCACTTTCTGGCGGCGGCGGGGTTGACAACTGGTACATTGGCCTGGTCCAACGCGCCCTGCGCTGGAACACTGGTCTCGTAACTTGGTTGATCAACGTAGCTGGCCGGGTCTGGCAGGACATAACCCGCGGGATAAAAGCTTATTATTACGTTACCCGCTTTGGCAAGATCAAAGGCTTTGAGCGGATGCACGCGATTGACGCGGTCAGCGCGGATGAGAACCCAGCAGCAGCCAAAGCAGCAATCCTTGACGCGGACGCCACCACCCATCTCCCACTGGCAAAATCAGGCAAACTAGGTGAGGTAAGAGAAGATGCCAATGTCGGCACCTGGTATTATGTCTTTGCTAAGATAATCCAGTTTGTGGCGGTTGGGCTGATGGTCGCCCTGGCTGTCCTGCCAATCCCAGTCCTTGGCATATGTTTTCTCTTAACTTGTATTGCCAATTCGCTGACCAGTTGGCCATCCTGGGGTTTTTCCGCCCAAAAGGTCGGTATTAATCCTAAAGATATTATTGCCGTCAGACCAAAACATATCTTTTTTAATGATCTGTATATTTATGAAATGGCCAATGCCACCAAGGTAATCGAGCTGATGGGCCATGGTAAATTTAGGGCGAGTGAAAAGAGCGTTGGTAACCGGCTCACCCCTCGGACGATCAGGAACGCCTTGTGGATCGGCACCATTACCCCGCTTTTAGCCTCAACAGGTTTAATTGGCGCTTTTGTGGCCATTGTGTCAGGGGTTGGCCTGATCCCTGTCTTGGTCGCAGCCGCGCCAGTTGCTCTTGGCTATCTGCTTAGCAAATTAATGGATAAATTCTCATATCGTTTCCTTAGAAACCCTGGCACAACCAGTGCCTGGAAAAGCGTAGCCCATACCATCCTCAATAATGCTCCATTCTTTGGCGGTATCTTGCTCTCATATGCTTTCTCTCCACTATATGCCTTCGTGTGGATCCCCGCGGTGATTGGGGCCATGGCTGGCGGCTGGACACTCTTTATGGCTTATAACAAAGGCATGACCCTGTTTGAATATCTTAAGGAACATAAGCGGACCTACTTGCGCCAAGCCCCTAATGAGCAGACCCCTGGTATTCCCAAACACTTGGGTGAGAACAGTCGCAGGTTCACCCGCATTATCTTTGGCATTGACCAGCCAAGCTTTGAACCTTGGGAATTTAATTACTATGGCTTAAGCTCAGAGCTGCTATGGGGAATAATTAATGGGATCAATATTAAAAATTCCTTTTTGCCAGAAGAGCTGCAAGAGCTCTTGATAACGCACAAGCTTGCGGAAAAAGGGATTGTAAAACAAGATTATAATTTTGATCAATTATACAAATTAATGGAAAAACTGGAGATTAGTGAGGAAGATTTTATGGAACGCTTTGGGGTTGATATGTTTACTGTCAGCTCAGTGCTAGACTGGAGCAAGGGTATTGTCCCTGGTCTCTTGCCTAACGAACCGGCTGATCCGCTTGACGCTTTAAACGCGGTGATCGATGGTACCCGTTCAGATAAAAGCTCACTGCTCTTTGATCTTTATGGAGCAGTAGAGCACAGACTACCAAAAGAGCTGCAAGCTGACAAGATCCAAGGTCACAAATTCTTCCGCTTTAGCAAGGCTGGCCGCCTGGCCCGCTTGCTAAAAAAGACTAAAAAAGTCAGGGAAAAAATAGCTGAAAACCCAACACGCACACAAAACACTGCTGAGTATTTGCAGATTTCTGCAGTTGAATACGAATACTTGCGCGAGCTAAATCGCTTGACCATGGAGGTCGTGGGTGGGCAGTGGGCCCCGCCACGCAATGACGGACTAGAAACAATTTTGCAAGGGCTTTTTTAGGAGGCGAGTGAAATGGGCTTTACTGATCTATATTGTGAATATATTGGCTGGGGCTGCTCGCCTTATCGCGTACCCCAATGCAACCCTGACAGGATGACCCAAGCAGATTATGAGCAATGCCTGGACCGTTATTATAATGCCCCAGGCCAAGACAGCTCGGCAATAAATTGCGAGGCTGGAGCCCCGGAGTGCGACCCAGCAAATTCCTCAAAAAACGATTACAACCTCTGCCTGTTGGAACGCAATATGATTGTTCAGCGTTGTCTTGACAATGTGGTGGCAGAATCAACGCTCTCCAGGGCTGATGATTTTTTAACTGTGCTCGACGGTAATGTCAGCTTTAGCGACAATCCAGTTCTTTATCTACGCTCTGAGATCATGAGCTCGGCTAGACGTCTTTATTTTCAAGGTGATAACTGGCTGCTTTTATCAGCTGCCCAGCTCTGCCTGGGTAATTATTTTACCGAGCTGCATCAATATCAACTAGAGTATCACCCTACCCCACGACAAACAGAGGTGGCTAGAGAGGAGCGCTTAAGAGAGCTTGATCGAGCCATTGGTTATCTGCAAGCCGCCCTATCTAATCCCTCGGAAGGGATGGCCACTGATTGGCGTGACCAGAGCGTCATTGAATTCGTGACCACCCCAGCCATCCCTCATATCGAGGCTTACTTTGAGCTGCAAACCAGCTTAATCGAGATCAATATCCTTTACGCTTCAGAATCACCAGACCAACGGCAAGGGTATGTTCGGCCAGGTTTTTCCTCCCAAGGTCAGCTGATGCGAGAGCGTGACTTTCTCCCTCTCGTCGGTAATGACGCGGCTAAAGCCGCTCAAATCTGGGAAGGGTTGATCAATGCCGGCTATCTTAACGAGAACGGCGGGATCAACATGCTTAACTTTGACCTGCGCCACGATGAATTTATGGAACAGGAACTGACCGATGATTTAGGAATACCAGTTGAACTCTCCTATGAAGAACAAGAAGAGCTATATAGTCTTTTGGCCGGGAATTTATCTACGGTCGGCCAGCTGGTTTTTCAGGTCCAAGAAAACCTTAGCAGCACGCGCTTTCTCTTGGCTCAAGGTTCGTTCCATGAGTCAGCCGAGGGTTATGAGAACAGGATCAGGCTGGCCATGATCTCAGCTTATATTTATGACCAGACCGCTAATCCAGATGATCTGCTCGACTGGATCAATACCAGCGAAGCTTGGGCTAATCAAGCGATCAACACTAACCTGATGACAACCTGGATGTATGGCCGCAGCCTGATGGACCTGCGCCACGACGAACTAGTTGCCAGGATGCACCGCGGCCGGCTCTTTTTAACTGGCCGAATGCGCGCTGAACATCAAGACGAGGCCGCAGAACTTTTTAGGAACATGCTAGAAAGGCCTGTAACCACCCGACGCTACGGCGGCTTTCTTGATATTGGGACCGAGTCCATGTTTTATCTCCTTAGCCTGGCCATGACTGACCCAGCTACCATTGATCGCGAAACCGCGGCTGAAAGGTTTTCTGAACTGATTGGCGGAGAAGAGGGGTGGTACCGGCTCAATAACAATAATGATTTTAAAGAAACCCTGGGACTCCTGGTCAGGGGGCGGGATTGGCGAGACAAGATCCCTCAATATAACAGGGAGCTTAGCACTTCATTGGGTGAGATCCCTGACCCCTTTGAATCACTCGGCGAATGGAGCTTGGCTCTGGGCTTTGACTGGGGCCCGCCTAACTGGTCACCTCTTAGAAGTGTGTTAACCAATATTGATCTTTGCGGCCACGTTGAGGCCAGCAGTTTTGCCAACCTTGGGCCGGTCTCAGTTGACGAAGCGACTCAAGACCGCATCATGGCCCAGCTTAGGACAGACAATTTTGTCGACGCTAGAGGCACAATTATGCCGCGGCTAGCTAACCTTAGCCAAGAAGATTTTGTCAGGGATTTTCACGTTAGCGGCCTGACCCCAGCAAACATCTCTGCCATCTATGAGATCATCCAGCAAACGCGACCCAGCTACTTGCAGCGGACCGATATCTTAATGCGCAGCCTAAGATATCGGCATTATAATGACCGGATGATCTATCCACTGGTCAGCCAATGGCAAGCCTGGCGAGAAAGCGAAATTTAATTGAAATTTCCAGTAAAAAGTAACGATATATATATAGGAGAGAGAGAGGGGGCCCGATGTCCTAGGTCCCAAGTCCTATGTCATTGGGAGCAAAGAAATGGAAGTACGTAGTTTTGCAGGATATACGAATAATCCCAGAGATGTGCATCCGCTGCAGTACTATCTGGCTGACAGTGATCCAGATACTACTGACCCCAGCCACAATGATCCAGAGAGCAGTGATGACGTAGCAGTTGCCCAGTGGCGGAGCGAAATTTTAGATGACGTGGCTGGGGCTATGCGGCATCGCAGGGATACTCGTTATGCCCCCATATATTATGATCAAGATGGTAATCAATTAGTCTCACTTGATTTTACGCAAGACAGCCGCGTCACCAGCCACGATTTAAGAAATATTTTTAGGGATCAAAACATGATAGATTCCGCGCTTAGAGGACTAGAAACTGCTGGCTATATTGACAGAGATGGCAGGGTTACAACAACCTTTACTGGGAGAGTTGATGTTAGCAGATTTAATATCAGGGGCTTTCCTAACTATTATGCTAATGATCTTGCTGGCCTGCTACAAAGGGCTAGAAATGAAGAAACAACAATGCATAATCTTTGCCAGGCCATTAATAATGCTCACATCCCCAACCTTGACTTGGTCAATAATCTAGATGACCTCAACCAATTAATAAGAAATCTGAACTTTTTTGACCTGGTTAGCCAAGCTCATTTAACTCTCCCGTCTGGACAAGCGCTGCAAGAGCTAAAAAGACTACACCATTCATCGTTCAGCTCTCGCAGCAGCACGACTGCTTTTGCTGATCTAACTGAACTAGAACAAGCTTACGTTATGACCCTTAATAGAATGCTACTGGAAACACTCTTTAACCACGAATGCCCCCAACTCAACCCGCAGCTAACTATTCGACCATTGCAAGACCCAGACACAACTGATCATGATTCTGATGGAGACAGATCTGAATATATCTCTGTTTCTGAGGCCTCGGCTTATTTTATGCGGGACGAAGCCCTATTCCACGATGATATGTCAGCAGACTATTTTCACCGTATTTGGCAATTTACCCGGTTGGGCTTGCAACGAGATCTCATTCCTTACGTTTGGCAAGCCCGCAGTGGATATCACAGAAACAGTTTTGGAGGTTGGCTTCCTACTGCCATGCCAGCTCGGCTAGTAAACGCAGGGATTGCTTGGAGATTTTTTGATGACATAAACAACTTTCCTGATGGAGAGAGATCCTTGGGTGGCATTCTTGCCGGTGTAGGCAAACAATATAATGGCATGGATGCAGCTTCGGATGATCTTGAACTTGCTTCTGCGCTAATCTACGCCTCTCAGTTTGATCGAGCTAGTGGCTGGCAAAACGAACAATATTTAACTCAAGCCCAACAATTCCTTGACACTGCCTGGTCATCTTATATTATTGAACGCAGACCAGGCCAGTTTTGCTTGGCAGCAGGCGACCAGTTTATTAGACAAGGGGAATTTAACCCTAGTTACATGCTTTTTGCTGATTTTCAAAATGTTTTCCCGTTAATTGATAATCACAACTGGCCTTTGGTAGGCAATTGCGGTTATGATCTAATTGAGCAGTTTGGCACCCTGCACCTTGATAATACTCCAGGGCCAATTACCCCTATCCCAACAGACTGGGTTGGCATGGACAGGTTTGGAGATTTTGTTCCCAGTCGCGTTTTTAATACACTAACAACCTTAGCTGCCTGGGATGCTCAAAGGGTCTTTATTAGGACAGCCATGGACTATGCTTGGTTTGGCAATGATCGCGCTTATCATTATCTCCATGCTGACATCCCTGACCCCAATCGGCCTGAATGTCACAGCACTGGTCCTTTATGCACTTATAGAAATATTTTATTAAACAATCACAACACAATCCCTGCCCTGGTTAATTATCATGGCCAGCCAGGCGAGCGAGATCCTGAAGTTCCCCAAACCCGGGATACAGCTAGGCAAACTACTTTTGCCAATGCCGCCTACCTCCTCCTCTTTTATTATGGCGGTGACCTAAGTTCAGCTATGACTATTTATCAAAACCTAAGAAGCATGAGACACTGCTACACTGCAATGGAGGTATCGGCAGATCACCACAACTACACCCCTCACGGAGAGTGCGACAGCAGCAATGTAGCAGAACATCATGTTTATTGGGACGCACCAGCAGAAAGACAATATTCTGGCCCAATCCCAGGCAGCTACTATGGTGATTCAATGGCCATATTAAGCCTGTTTCTCTTAGCCAATGATCTCCCCCACCCAATCAGACAAGGGATTGATAACACCCGAGCTACCCAGCGACAAGAGTACTTAGACAATAAACCGCGTGAGCCAGGGAGGGTAGTCTCTGCGGCTGACTTTGTTTTTAATGGCAACAGGGGCCGGGCCGCGGAAATTTTTATGGTGCTTAAAACTGCTGACTTGATTGACGCTCATAGTGAAGTCACACTCAACCAAATTTATACTTTAGAAGATTTTGAAAGCTTTATTAATGATCACCCAAATTTAAGAGGGCTCCACTTAAGGAGCGAAGAGCGAAACAGGGCTTTGTACGCCTTGCAAGGAGACACAATTCCAATTGATCCTAATATCGGTATGCCAGTCTACTTTGGCCGGATAGTTAGAAGGATGCTCGACCAGAACGCCCTGGTAGACCAGGCAAATATTGCTCAACTGCGGGCTACTCTAGAAATTATCACGACTAATCCTAGACCAACAATTAATATCGAGCGTGAGCTCTTCTTAAACGAAACCTCATCAGTCAGGGCAGAGATCGCCAGGGTTGATCGCCAACACAACCTGCAGCTTATGCCTTATTTTGCTGATGCCTGGTCATACTACAATAACGCGGCAATCTTGCTTGCTGCCTATACCCAGCAAGCAGTTGAAACAGACAGTCAAGAAGACTTGCGCGCTGCTCTTAACTTTTGCCAAACAGTCAGGGAAATGATTGGCCAGCAAGAGGTAGAAGAATTTAGCGCGGATACGTACAACCAGGGACGGATTGACTTAATTGAGGCACAAATAAGGTCGCAAATCCGCTTTCTTGACAGCAATGGCTCGATCTCAAGTGAAGAACTCAATAACCTTTGCGAAACCCATAGCGGCGCTGAAATATTTGAATGTCTGCTCTGCCTTGGTTATGTGAATGAAGCTGGCGAAATCCAAGATGCTTTTAATGCCGGAGCAATTGACTTTATTAATAGCCTGCAAGCTAATGATTTCAGCGAAAGTGACGCTCGCTCTGTCTATGACACCTTAGATCAGGTCAATAGCCCTGAAGCAGCTATGGCTTTTTGCCAAATAGGAGTTGAACAGACCATTAATGGTATCAATAGCTTGCTTCTGGTTGACACTCACTCAGCCATGCCTGATTACTACTCAATTACCCGCGCCCTACTAACCCTAGGCGACCTGTACTTACGAATGTACGACGCAACTGAGCGGGCACAAAACCCAAATGAATATTATCTTGACAAGGCTTTTGAGTTTTATAATTATGTCGCCCACCTTGATGTCACAGATGACAGCAATGAAGAATCAGGCCTTGAGGTCTACACGCTTGAAGAAAATCTTGTTATCTCGGCTACGCCAGCAGAAATGCTAACTGCTCTAAGGTTTAATTATGGCCGCGATGATAACAACGCTGAAATAGCTCACCTCCCTCTTGCGGAGAGAAACCTGCTTCAGGGGATCTATATTAGCCGCGGCCAATATGAGGATGCCCGCCTGGCCCTTCACACCCAACTGCGCGGCTTGGCCATGGCCAAGCTCTCATCACTTTATATGCGCCGCACTGGAGAGAGAAGGCTTGATGATGTTTTGCAACAGATCTCTTATTGCCAAAACGCGGTTGAAACTTTAGAAGAATCAGGTTTAGAAGATAACGACTTTTCCCTAGTATTTAGCCGGGCCACCTTAACTGACCTTAATCTGCTTTTAGCCGATAGGATGAGGTTTTATCTCTGGCCACAAGATCAAGATATTGCTTCTACAGAAAGGAGCTTAGCAGATCTTGAGATTATTGTTTCGAACCAACCCTTAGCAGCCCAACAAGCAGCCAGGAGCCGGCTCATGGAAAATCTGCAGCGCGAAAGGTTTGTCAACCGCAGTGATTTTGCGACTTTTGGCAGAAGAGGAGATGAGATCTGGCAAGGCTTACTTGATGCTAATTATATCAGCCGGGCCAGGCTCCAGCTAACTGATTTTGAAGAGATCCATAATAGTGATGATCAACCGTTATCTGAAATTATCTGGCAATTGCTGCTTACTACTGGCCATATCAATGAACATGGTTATCTGCAAGATCGGTTCTGGGACAATCGAGAAACTTTTATAGCTGATCTCACTAGTACAGCAATCCTTAGTGGTCAAGAGATTAATTGCCATGATCTTGACCAGGTTTTTGATATTCTGTCACAAAACTACAACACAGCTTATCTAACTGATCGATTAACAGAGGTTGGTAGAGAGAACCTAAGACAGGACAACTCTTTTCTTGTCCCTGTTTCAGACGAAGAAGCAGCACAGATCAGCCGCGTCTTGGAGCAAGCTGATCAACGCTATTCACCAATTGAGGAGTCTGATTTGGAGATTGTGCAAACAATTGCCCGTAATTATGCTAGTCATGAAACACCCATACCCCAAGATCAAGTTGTTGCCATGCTCTCAAGAAGGATCTCTGGGCAGGCTATTTCAGAGGCCGATATGTTGCAGTTGATCCAGAGTAATATTACATTTCTCGAACAAGCATTAGAAAATAATACTGATAAGCCAAGTCTTAGTGTTTTTATTATGAACCAGCTTATTATAGTTTTTGATCTATTCACTCAACTACATCCAGAATTAAGCCATGAGATCACCCCTGTCTTAGAAAGCCTTAGAACACTACTGGCTAACCTTGGGCGCACCTCTCCAGATATTGAAAGACTTTCCCATTCCCAAATGAGCCAGAGAATTATTCAACGCTTAAGCGCTATCGTAGACATTATTAATTTAAGGATCCCTCAACTATCAACCAATATTCCAAGGCAAGATCAAAACTCAAGAGCTGTGCAAATAAGCAACTACTTAAGATATACTATAAGATTGAGATCTTTAGACATTATTAGACAGATTACCCAAAGGGCCAGAGAAGTATATGCCACTACCCCCTCAGAGTTTCATTATCTTTATGATCAAGCCAACACAAAAATACTGGAAATTGGTGTTAGAACTGGAGATTTTATGAACCATGAATTCAGCTATCTTTTCCCCACTTTCACTGATCCAATTTTAAGAGAACAACCTATTCCTGCCATTGAATTTGTTGGGGTTCAACGTGAGTACATGACCGCGCTTTTAACTCTCTCTCAAGCAACCCAAGTAACCAGGAATCAAACCAGGAGACGTTATGAAGAACGACTGGTACATGGAGGAGACCTTGAAATTGCCAACCGAATGCTAACTAATGTCATCCAAAATTCCAGGGGTCTGCACCCACCCTTCCCTACTTATTTCAGGATGCATGCTAGATTAAAGCAAGCTGAAATAATTATCAGGAGAGAAGATAACAGGGCAAGTGCCCGAGGCGCCAGTCATGCCAATTACGAGGAAGCGATTATTATCTTTAGGGAAATTTTGCAAGATCTATCCACTCTAAGCCATGAAGATTATCGAGAAATGGCTTGGAGACCATATTCATTTTTGGCTGAGCTTTTCCATGAGTGGGCCAATATCGCCACTGCTGGCGGTCCGGACCTAGCCACTCTGTCTCTACATTTCTGTTATCTTTCAGATTCAGAATATGACTATACTAGAAGAATTGAGGTTTTGATCCCAAGATTCACCCAGTTGAATAACAGGGATAATGAATTAAAGGTCATGATCGGCAGAAACAATTAAAGGGAGTGAATTACAATGAGCGAACCAGGCATCTTTATACCAAGTAGTTATTCAAGGTTTTCATTTTCTCCTTCTCAAGAAGAAGCCGCTCCTGAAACAAGCAGGTTTACAGGGAGTAATTTCTATGCTGACGCCAGTGAAGTGCCTAGCGCCATCTCCATCGATGCAATTAGTCCAGTAGACTTAACTACTTTATGTAGCAATGATATCCCTTGCAGCTTATTTGCTAGAAATCCTTTTGCTTGGGATATCTTTAGTCAATTTTTGTCTTTCTTGACCAGCGAAAGCGAGGACATTAGACATGATGTTTGGAATGCACGCGGTGTTATAGGAATGCTAAACCGACGTGTTCATGATGCCCAGTTAAGAGATGAGATCGTTGGTGTTCAAGATACTCCCGATCAGGCAGAATCAGCTGGAGAGTTCGAAACACAAGCTGAAAGCACCGAAAGAGATAATCAAAGTCAATTAGCTGAAGCAACTATTCTCTCTTGGATTTTTGCTCGCAACCTAGGACATCAGCGGCCTGGTTTTACTTTGGGGAGAGTTTCAAGAAGTAGTATAATTGCAATTTTTGGAACAGAAGATAATTCTTGGGAACAATTTTTCGAAGACCCGACCCAAAACACTCTGACTTTTAAAGCTGATATTGAAGATGCTATCAGAACTCAAATAACAGATACCGACAAGCGCGAAAGATTGCTCACTCTTTTCCAAAACACTCATCCAACAGACTACGATCCTCTTATTTTGGCCATTAGAAGCTTGCGCGTTCGGCCAGGCAGCAACCAATGGATCTCTTGGCGCCGTGAATACTGGGAACCACAACTGGCTTTGATCTTATGCAGTGAACTTGACGACCCTATGCTGCGCAACAATTTTCTTTATTTGGTCCGCAATCATCCCAACCTGCACACCCGGGCCAGCCTGGCCAACCAACCATTCCTAGAGGACCGGCCGCTATTGCATGGCGTGCTAGTCCATGAAGATGGCAGCGATATAACCTGGTCAGGAACAGACTGGGCCAACAGGGTTCAAGCCAGATGGGCAGAGATCAGGGCTCGTGAATTTATTAATGACCTCTTTTTGGGCAGCGGCGATGTGACCCATGAAGGAGTTACCCGTCATCCTTTTTCTTTTTTGGAAAGCGGCAACTTTTTTAGTCTGGCCCTGCTCTACAAGAGCCTGGGCCGAACAGACACCTATCTCAGCCTGCTTTCTCGCGGCAGATTGGTCATTGAGGGGCGTCTGGCACCACGGGCCAATAACGATGGCTCACTCGCAGACCTACCAGAAGCAGACCGGACCTTCTATGTGCCAAACCTAACCTCCCGCAGCGGCGGCCGAGAGGTCAGCCGTATGCAAGCCATGGCCAATGTGCAGATGAGCAATCTTTTAGAAATGCAGGCCAATGAACTAGACGAAGCAATTGCCCGCTTGCAAAGGACGCTAACAGAAGCTGGCGAAGACAATCTTTCTAGCCAAGGACACGCCGCGATTAACAGTATTCTAACCATCTTCCGCGGTCGGCCAGGCAACAATGACAGCGGGCTTGGCTTAAACCAACAACACCTAACCCTCTCTGATCTGGAACCAATTGTTAGAGCAAGGTTTCCAGGGGCTGAGAATGAAAGGCTGTCAGCAAGCAGAAGAAACGCTATTTTAACCCAGCGTCGTGACGAGCGGGGAAGGATTTGGCAAGCGCTAGTAGACGCTCATTTTATTAATACCGATGGTTTGATCCTTTCTCGCGATTTTGCGCAATTAAGGTCGCAGCTTTCTGGCAATCGCCTGAGAGTTTCTATTGACGACATCATTAGCCTATTACAGCAGGTTCCTGAACGACTGGAATATCATTTTGTTGACCATTTAACCAGCCTGGACCCAGCAGCCAATACTTTAACCAGAGAACAGCTTGAACAATTGCTAAATGAAGCCCACGCGGTTCAGGATTTCTTGATCCAAAGCGCTATGTCATATCGTTGCTTTGCTTCTCATGTTCCGTTTGCCAGGGCTGACAATGAAGATGATGTGGCACTACACACTATTGATCAACTTGAGGTCAGAAACGGCATAGCCAATGAAGAGATCAGGCGCGGCTTCAGGCTAAAAGACGCGCACAATCCTTGCTATCTTACAACCCTACGCGAAGGGGCAATGCATCTTGAAGAGGTCATACACATGGGCGAGCAATACGAAGCTTATGCCGCAACCCTATCTCCTCACGGAGTTGCACCAAGGCAACTGCGTCAGATATTAACTTTTGCCACCATTGCCCGGGCCAAGCTCAATATGGCCTTGCTCGGTGAAATAGACCAACAAGTAGACCCGATCGTGCTAACTATATTAGAGCCAGCCATTTTGCAATTGACAAACGGCCAACAAATATTTGATCGGCTCAATTCAACAACAGGTATCACCAGAGAAGATGCTCTAGAAGTCCAAGCACAGCTTCTTACCCAAGCCGCTGAGCAGCTAGCAGCAGCCGGAGCAGCAAGGTACACTTATCCGTACCGGACAAATACTATTACCCCAGCTATGTTTGATAATCTACAACAACCAGGGCCAGCCCCCACCAGACGTGGCCAAACACAAAGAGCTCCCCTGCCAATTTCCACTGCGGAACTGCTTACTCTCCTGGAAACAACAGGCTACATCAATGAGCAAAGAGAGGTGCAGCCCGCTATCTCTGATTTCACTGAATTTGCAGAAACCTTGCAAGCTCAAAACTCAGGGCTATCACAAGCTCAATTACGCGCTATTCATCTGATATTAAAAAACGCTCCCCGCACAGATCACGAATACACCATCAACCTTATCCGCGACCAGCAGTTAACAGATGTCCAGCTGGCCCAGGCTGAAAACCTGGCCCGCCGGGCTTTTCTAGCCCAGGACCTTGGCAACATTGAAGGGGAAGAAGGCCACGAGGGCTCGCGCGCCCTTGCCAACCAAGCCAAGGATATTTTAAGACAGCTCCTAAACAGAAACAACTTGGTCAATCTCACCCCCATGACCCTGGCCTTGGCAAACTTTTGGCTGGGTAAGATCTACGCGATTGAGGCCAGCAATGCAAATTCAATCGAAGAGACAGAACATATCCTTGATCAGGCTGACGAATATATTAGGCAGGCGCTTGACGCCAATATTTTACAAGGCTCACTGCTTTCTTCAGCTTATCAAACTAGGGGAGAGATCCATCTTTTTAGACGCCATCTCAGTGAAGCCAGCGAAGATTTTGCCCGGGCCATCAGTCTTAACTCAGAAAACTTTGAGGCGCGGGTTAATCTGGCCGATATCCATAATCAGCAAGGTGATTACGCCAGAGCAATTACCGAGTATCAAGAACTGGTGGCCCGCTTTGACCCCTCGCTACCGACTGCCACGACTTTCAGTGGCCACTTGCTCCTAACCAGAAGCAGGCTCGGCCTTTTAGAAGCACAAATGCGACAGCACGGAGCTTACACTGACGCAAGCATTGCAGCCTTAGAAGAATTTATCTTTGGCGCTAACGAGCAGGAAGGTATTTTTCACACTGAGCCGCGCGGCTCATTTGTTGTTAGGCGGGCCATTGACGCTTTGCTTGAGGCTTATTCAGCCAATGAAGATTATCACGCTAGCATTGTTTCTTTAACTCATCTGCTGTTAACAGAAGACCAGGCTGGCACCAATCCCAGGATCCTATCTGATCTTGATCTGCTTTTTGTCAGGAATAGGCAGCAAAGAGCCCAAGTCTTAGAAGCGCTCATAGCTGGCCACTTGCTTAACAACGATAATTCGGTTGCGGCTGATTTTGACCTGACAGATTCTGCCAGGGCCAGCTTTGTGGCAAGTTTTGGACCTGATATCAATGGTTTAACTACTGAACAAAAAGGTCAAGTCTTTGACTTGCTGCGCCTAGCAGCCAGGCTGCGCCAAGACCAAAATTACATTAATGAGCAGACAGTGGCGCTCAGGGGACGGGTCACCCCCAATACCCACTCGCATTTCCCGCAACGCTACCGCGCCCACCTTTATCTAAAAATGATCGAGGCTACCTCCTGGGACCGCAGCCAGGGCATTAGCGAAAGGTTTGATCGGGCCAGGACATTATTAGACAATATTCCAGATGACTTGAGCAGGATTATTGAGGCTGATCGCGAACTTAAGGCAGAACTTGCTTTACTAGACGCCGAGGTCCAAATGCGGCAGCGAGCAGTCTCTGGCCGGCATCAGCGCCAACGCGCCCAGGAACCGGTGTTTACGGCTGAATTAAACACCATAGTCACACGCAGCCAGGACCCTAACCTTACCTCTCGTCTCTTGCGCGATCAGCTCGAAGGCCTGGCTTACTCCAAACACTTTAGAGCAGCCGCTGACCTGGCCGCGCAATATCAGGCACCAAGCGAAGACGCCCCAGCGCTTACACCAGCTCAACAAACCGCTCGCGAACTTTTTGTCGCCACTCAAAATCGTTTTGAGGAAAGAGGTTTGCCGCTGGCTTACCAACGCTTTGATTTTGAAATGAGAATGCAGCAAGTCGATGCCTTGACCTATCACATCTCTGACAGAGAAAGATTAAGGCCTGATTACACTGAACCGCTGGGAGTTCTAGCCCAGATTATTGCTGATTCAGGCCAGCTAGAACACAATACTCCTACCTTGGCCACCTTTTATCAAGCAGCTAGGGCCAGGGCTTTCCAGCGCCGCGGTGATCTTTTCCGTTATCACTGGCGCGGCAGGAGCTTTGAACAAGCGCTTAGCAATTATGGCGCCTCGATCAGGACAGTTAACAGCCTGCCAGCTCGGCCACGAGCCACTGCCATTGACCGGACCAGGAGTTTTTTGGGATTGGCTGAAACCTATGCTGACCCCAATACTGCCAGAGAGGTTCCGGCCCTGACCCGCGAAGAATCCCTGCGTTTAGCCAGCTCCAACTACGAGCTCGCCATGGCAGAGACCCTAACCCTCCCCTACTTTAGCGAGAACCGCGACTTCTTGCTGATCCAGGTCAACCGCAGCCGCAGCCAATTTGAAGAGCGGGGCGGCAACATGGAAGACGCGATTTATTATCTCCAGGCAGCTCAGCACGGACTAGAGCTGGTCAACGGCCTGGACGACGAGTTCTTAGCCGGGATGGACGATGCTTACCGTCGCTACGCTAGACTGCGCGGGATAACAACAGAAGTCAACTGGAACTCATATTCTGGCTTTCCGCAAGACGGTGACACGGTGCGCGAAAATCAGCTTACCCTGGAAATGGGCCTGTCCCCTGGCTGGATCAACAGCCGCACCGGTCAGCGGATCTATGAACGCTTTTTACTTAGCGGTCAGGCTGATTTCTACGGCGGCGACACAACCTCTCAAACACTTTACGGCGGAATGGAGTTAGCTGGCCGCACCCCAGAGCTAGCCTGGTCAACCAGGGCCATGGTCATGCTCTACTCGCACACCGAGGGTGATGGCGTGGCTAATTTCTTGCGGCGGCCAAATGCCAGGATGAACGCCTATCTTTGGCACGACAGTTTTACTCTTTCCGCCGCGCTTGACCTCAATACCCAACAGCCTGAATACACTAGTGCGTTTGTCAGGGCCATGTACAACTCCCCTGATACCCTGAGCCGCCGGCCCTGGATTCCCACCCGGCTTTTTAATAATTTCCAGGCTGGTGGAGAATACCTCACTTACATTTTTAACTTTAGCGGCAACAGCCACCGCATTCATGCCTTTGGCTTGCGCGGCGATTGGCAGGTTAATTTAAATCGGGCCACCCTGCGCACCGCCATCTCGCTCCGGTTGCTTTATGATTCATATGTCGGCGACCAACACCAAAGTGGCCGGCAGCTTGAGCAGAGTGCCTGGGACGTAGCCTTGATCGGCGAATTAGGCATTGACATAAATATCAACCGCAATTTTGTCCTCACGGCTCAATGTGAGGTCCAGGGCCAATCAGGCTTTGCCAGTCTGCACTGCGGGATTGGTTTTAGGTTCCCGTACTTGTTTGATAATTCCCGGGCTGGGCACGGAGCACACAATAATCACAGCGCAGAATTGAATGAGGACGAAGTACTCCACGAGCTTCCATTACTTGACGATGGAGAAAATTAGGTGAAATTTTTTAAAAAAGCTGACGATATATATATGAGAAGGGGACGAAAATGTTTTCAAGAATAGGGTCTTATCTTTCACAATATTTTTCTTGGGTGCCTGGCTTATCAACTCTTAGCTGCGCACCTAATGATGGCGAGCAGGTCTGTATTGCCCCAGAGCCGCATCTGCCTCACCTTTCCCGAGATGAAACTGGTATGGTTTGCGGCAATGATGAGATCACCGAAGCTATCCAACCAGGTGATTTTCCCGTTTCACTTCACTGCGAGAGCAATGACGGTATTGGCGCAGCCAATTGCCTCGGTGGCAATGATGCTGATAGAATCAACAGGGACTCACTGCAAATTACCTGTCTAAACAACGGAGAAGAATTCTCCCCAAGTCTTAACCCAGACGGCACAATGGATGTTGAGCTCTTCGAGCAGCCTTTAGGTGAGATTGGCTGTTATGTTTCACAATACTATGACCGCAATGCTAACGAAGTTAAAACAATTGGCTCTTACGCAGAAGCGTTGTACTTGGACCAAGAACGAAAGTCCAACTACCAAGACCCGGCTTTTACTTTCTGGTTAACAATGAACGGCATCAGCTATGAACCTAATTACCGTGAGATCCCTGATTTTGGCACCATTGACCCCAGACCACAAGCAGCCATGTCTCGTGGCTCTGACAACATCTACAACTGGCAAATTGACAATTTAACTGACGATTTTGGCAATCGGCTCCATTTAATTGACAGCAATGCAAACTATTTCCTTAATAACAACGAAAATTTTTCGAGCGGTTATACAGAAAGAAACACTTACCGCATTCAAGGGCAAATGCTGCCTAATGCCGGACCAGGAACATTCTACGCTATTTTTAGTGATGACTACGGCCACACACGCCGGGTCACTTTTTATCAGCCAACCATTACACCACTGGAGTTTAACAGTAATGATATTTCCTGGTACACCGTCAACCCAGAAAGCCCTTACTGGATTTGTATAAACCCGGGCCTGCCTGTTTCTGGCGCTACCAACTACTTGTTTTCTGCCACCTTTACCGACCCTACAACCAATGAAACCGCTCCCCCCTATGCCATAGCCAGTCAACCAAGTAACTGCATTGCCTTTAGCCCCACCCGCTTAGGCGACTATTCCCTGCAAGCAGAAATTACTACCTATAGCGGAGACATCTTAAATGCTAGAACGACTGATACAATTACAGCGCATGAAAACGGCACAGCCGTGCTCATGGGCTCAATGCTAGGCGTACACACCGCTCACATCGGCGATGATGTTGTGCTGATGGGCAATTCCAGCGACCCAGACGCAACTTATGATTGGGAAATTTTACCGCCTCGTGGCGATGTCATGAGCTTTAACGGACAAACCGCCAGCTTTACAGCAGAATTAGAGGGCGATTATGATGTTAGACTAGTCATTACTTCTAGCGACGGCCGCACCCAAAAAGTTATTTCTCGAGATATTGAAGTTTATCCGCCTTACACAATTATTCCTTCAGCCACAATAAGCCGCGAACTCACCTACTCTTATCATCTTGGTGACACGGCAAGAGATATCATTTGCCGCTCTGATGATCCGGCCGCCACCTTTGCTTGGACTGTTACCAGACCAGCTCCAAATGAGCACGGCGAGGTCATAGAAAGATTTGCTGGCCCAGTCATTCGCTCATATACTTTTGACAGTATTGGGGATTTTGATTTTAGATGCACGGTCGTTGCTAGTGACAGCATAACAACCAGTGGTGAAAGCCGTTCAGTCAATGTTTATCCATCAAATGTTGAGCTACCGCTGGCTGGGATGGCGGCCTCGTTTGCCGCGGAAGTAGGCACAGACGTTGTTTTTGCAACCCCAAGCCCTGATACTTCAAGGTATAGCTACACTTGGGAGTTTGTTGATGACGGCTCAACAGAAACCGGCACAGAAGTTACGCATAATTTTGCTGAAACAGGGACCTACATGGTCAGGCTAACAGTTGCTTCCCTGGCAGACCCAACACTTAAAAATTCAGTTGTTCAAACTATTACTATTGTTCCGATTGGTGTTGAGATCCCAACTTTGTCAATCGTGGGGCTGCCAGCTGTTCACGAAGACACTCCCTTTACCTTAAGTGTAGCCGACCCTGACACAGACAATTTTGTCTACACATGGGAAATTGCTGGCGAGCCAACCCCTGTCACTGGAGCCAGCATTACCCACACCTTTAATAACCCTGGTCAATACGGAGTAGTCTTGCGCGCCACCAGCAGGCGAGATTCTAGCGTCTCTTTTGTCACCCCAGCATATTATATTTATGTAATCCAAAACAGCATTCCTTTACCTAACTTATCAATCATTGCGCCATTCTCTGGCCAAGTTAGTACCGCTACTACAACAAACAATATTAGGTTTAGGGCCTCTGACCCCAGCCCAGAATATAATTACTCCTTTGATTTTGTTGGCAGTGCCAGCGCTATGGGTTCTGACGTTACCCACGCCTTTAATGAACTTGGGACCTACAGTGTCATCTTAACCGCAACACTAAGATCGGATCCATCAGTAACTTATCAGATCACTCATAACATAACTATTGTGCCTTATCATGTACCAAATGTTGGCATTGAAGGCCCGCTCTCTGCGCCAGTTAACACAGCAGTAAGCTATAATGTTCCTGAACCAACACCAGGCGCGACTTACACCTGGCATTTTGGCGACGGGACAACGGCCACAGGGACTTCGGTCTCCCATACTTATCGCTCTATTGCTGATTTTCAGGTTAGATTAACCGCCGATAACCACGGCACAACCAACGAAATCCGACATAATATTACGATCTATTAAGGACAAAATACAAAGTAATCATTTGGAGAAAAAAAATAATGGAAGCTGGCAACAAGATTAATGCCTTCACCCCCACCCTGAGCCAGGAAACAAATAGCTCAAAGCTGACGAACTCCTCAAAAAACTAAACCACTGAATTATTTTTCGCTTAAAAAAGCCCTCTTGCTAAAACAGGGTGGAGCTTGGCCAATTTGCTTCTCTGGCTGACATTCCCTTTCCAAAACTCTCCAATTTCGTAAAAACGCAAAAAATCACAACAAACCCAAAAAGGCATTTTTCATCCCGCTTTACCGACGACAAACAAAAAATCGCAATTACTTTCAATTTCTCAGTCAGCCCAAAAACTGAAATTTTCTCCACATCCTAACGATATAGCTATAACCTATGCTAAGATCAACTTTTACTAGCAGGCTCAATAATAATCAATGGTACCAAGCTTTAATCGGCCGGGAGCTAAGAGATAACATTAAGACTTGGTTGAATAAACCCCACCCCCCCCTTGGCCATACATTTGCCTTTCCTGGCCTAGCATCTGGTATTGATCCCACTCGAATTAAAAGGGTTTCGGTCACAGAAGTCAGGGCCTGGCGGATGAGCGGCACTGGAACAACCAGCACTACTGGCACACCCCCTAATTCCCCACCCCCAGCACCCAGTCCCACCCCAAAAACCACGTTAATCCAAAAAATCTTTCGCAATTGGATGACCAAGCTCGCTTCAATGGCTGCTTCAGCCTACACAATTTATTACTTAGCCTGGAATTTGCCGCTCAAAAACGGGATTACCCTGATTGATCTGGTTTTTACTGATTGGCATTCTCAACATAGTTTAAAAAACGAAGGCCGCATCATTGCCGGGGTCACAACTTTAATCCTTTTTCTCCCACTCGGTTCAATTCTCTATCTCTTAGTCCAATTAGCCAAAAAGGTCCCTAGCCTCGCTAAAAAAATTGCCTCAATTTCACAAAATAAAGAGCTGGCAACAACAAGGCGAGAACTTACTCTTGCCAACCAAGATCTAGCAGCCGAGCAAAGGAAATTTCAGGAAAAAACTGATGAAGTAGAAAAATTGACGCAACAAATTGAGAAAATTAGAAAAGTATCAAAGAAAACACTTGACGAATTACAAAATAAATATAATCCAGCCACTAATAAATATAATCTAACCACTAATAAAATAAAAACCTTAACGCAAGCCCTTAAAACTGCTGCCGAAGAAAAAGCCTTAAGAGAGAAAGCTGAGGCAAACCCAAGAGAAGAAGAGACTCGAACCCAGGGAGCAGCAGACAAAAGAGAGCTTGCCCAATTAAAACCAAGATTAGAAAGAGCAGAAAAAAGAGTTGAAGATCTTGAGGGGGAGAGTAACTCTCTTATAAAATTAGGGGATGCCAATCGAAGATTAGATGAAGAGCTTGATGCAGAAAGAGAAAAAGTCAACCAAGCAATTGCTTCCCGCAAACAAGCAGAAGCAGCCAAATTAGCTGCCGAAAACGTTGCTAGCCAAGAGCGCGACACAGCACACCAAGCAATCATCGCCCAACAAAAAGCCGAAGGCAATCTCGAGAGAAGAACAGAAGAGGTAACTACCTTAAGGCGAAAGCTTGAGGCTGCCCTGTCACTGCTTAGACAATCAGAAGAAACTCTTGAAGGATTAGAGCTTGATCTTGAAAGAAAACAACAAACTGAAGCAGAACATTTAGATGTGTCTGCCGAGCTTGATAATTTTGAGCAAAGAATAGATGGACTTATCACAGACAAAAAGCAAGCTGGGCACGAGGCCAAAAAACTCGAAGCCCGCGCCATTAGTGCAGAAGCTGGGCTTGAAGATCTACGAGTCCAGGTAAAAGAGTTAAAGGGCTTAAAAGATGTCAAACTTGCTCAAGGAAGAATTGAGGAACATAGAGAAGAAGCAGAGAGACAAAAAAGACGAGCTGATGGCTTGGAAGATAGAGCCAAAAGAGCCGAAGATCAAGCTCAAGCAGCAGAAAAAACAGCTGAAGCAGCCAACAGAGAAAGAGATGAGCTCAAAAGAAATCTTGAAAGGCTCACAGCTAATCACCGAGAGCTTGAACAAGCTCTCGAGGCTGAAAGAGAGCAAGTCAGGGAAGCTGCCAAAGGGACCGAAGCTGCATTTGCCAGTATCCGGCAAGAGCTTGAAGAAAAAAAATCGAAAGCCAATCTTCTACAGCAACGGCTTGATGATGCTACTGCAAAAAGTGCCAGGGAGTTGCAAGAGGTAAGGGACGAACTCAACAACACAACAAAAGAAGCTACAAAAGTATGGAATGATCTTACGGCTCTTCGCCAAGAGACAGGACCATTGAAAACAGCCAACCAAGAAATGACCAGGCGCCTAAATAAGCTTGAGGGAGAAAACGCTAACTCGAAAAAAC